>OGIE01000496.1_pt1 | contig 59227 bp, 48 predicted proteins | sample 1571581 | NCBI WGS metagenome assembly OGIE01 (sample SAMEA2582021, study PRJEB24529) | metagenome | biome: Human gut stool | place: China | collected 2011 | reverse complement strand
AGCATAACCTTGCCAAGGTTAGGGTCGCGAGTTCGAGTCTCGTTTTCCGCTCCATTCTCATAATAATTTAAGAATTAATAATGAAAAGCCCCGTAAACATTAAGTTTACGGGGCTTTCTCTATTGTGGCTTTGGGGTCTTTATTCTTTCTTCTCAAGTGAAAACCCCAGCATCATGCCGTCGTACTTGCTTGCCAGCGAGCTGATGGTTTTCAACGTTGCGTTGTTGACCTTGCCGGAAAGGAAGGTGATTAGCTTCAAAAGTTTGTCCGATTCGAACAGCAAGTCCATATTGCCGGAGGTGCAATTGACCTTGGCATTCATATTTATCAGCTTGACGAACTTCATAGTCACATGCTTTTCGGTAGCATTGTATGCATAGGTTCCTTTCAAGGTTTTAGCTCCCAGTTTGGCGCTGAAAGTGCTGTCGGCATTGAAAGTAAAACTCAATTGTCCGGGTTTGATGCCCACCTTGCTTAGCTGCTCGTTAAGTTTGGCTTCGGCGGTAGTAGCGGCAACGGCACCACCGGCTTTCATCAACAGGTTGTCTGATTCAAATTCGATGGCGGCACCGGTGTATGACCATGTACCTGTCATGTCAACTGTATTTTTGCCGGTGACAGCACTAACTACTTTTTCTACATTCTCTTTGTTGAATAAATCTTTCAGCGATTGTGCCTGGCTATTGGCCGATACCAGTAATAGTACGGCTACGAATGCCAGTGAAAATATACTCTTTTTCATTTTACTAATAAATTATTAGGTGTTCATTTCTTTGTTAATACTCTCTATATAATCTAATAACTCTTTTTTGCCCATTCTGTTCTCAGAAGAGGTCACAAAATAGGGGGGAAGTTCTTCCCATTGCTCCTTCAGCTTCTTCAGATACTGCTGAATGTTGATGTTCAGTCTGCCGCCTTTCAATTTATCGCCTTTGGTGAAGACGATGGAGAAAGGTACTCCGTGTTCGCCCAACCACTCCATGAACTCGATGTCGATAGTTTGCGGGTCGAGGCGTGAGTCGATGAGCAGGAAGAGATTGGTCATTTGCTCGCGTTCCAGGATGTAATCTTCAATGATTCGCTGTATCTGTGTTTTCCCTTTTTGTCCGCGTCGGGCATAGCCGTAGCCGGGCAGGTCGACGATATACCAGCTATTATTGATGAGGAAGTGGTTGATGAGCATTGTCTTTCCCGGGGTTGCGGAAGTCATTGCAAGTCCTTTACGCCCTGTCAGCATATTGATGAGACTTGATTTTCCGACGTTGGAACGTCCGATGAAAGCATATTCGGGGAATATTCCCGGGGGGCATTTTTTTACGTCGGTATTGCTAATGACGAATTCAGCACTTGTAATCTCCATTTTCTTGTCAAATTTAGAAAGTTTCTTACTCTTTTTAGTGATGGGGAGGACGTTCTTAATAAATGTATCGAACGTTTTTAAAGAATAACGGCATCATTCTTTAAAAACGTTGCCCTCGTTCTTTAAAAACGCTGCGACCCTTCGTAGAGCGTCTTTAAAAGAGGATTTGTATAAATCCTTACACTCATTGCGAGCCGTTTCTCTTTTTTTACGTATGCAAAGGTAACACTAATTTCAGAATTTCGCATAACTTTTTTGTGCAAGCATGAAAGTTCTGCGCTCAATTTGCACTATCTTTGCTCAAAAGCGAAGATAAGCTGCACCTCAGCATTAAAAATAAGCAAGCTTATTTTGTACTGCTTTCGGTTTGCGCTATCTTTGCCGTCAATAGTTGATTTTTTAGTATGAACGGACAATTTTCCTCAATATTATTGGAAAAGGCGGTGAGCGAGTTTGCCAAGCTGCCTGGGATAGGACGGAAGACGGCCATGCGACTGGTGTTGCATCTTCTGCGACAGGACACAGCGGTGGTGGAAGCTTTTGGCAACGCTATTGTTACACTGAAGCATGAAGTGAAGTATTGCAAGGTTTGCCACAACATCTCGGATACGGAGACTTGCCGCATTTGCGCTAATCCGCAGCGGGATACATCTACGGTTTGTGTCGTTGAGAATATCCGCGATGTGATGGCGGTGGAAGCTACACAGCAATTCCGGGGGCTGTATCATGTGTTGGGTGGAGTGATTTCGCCGATGGATGGTGTAGGTCCGGGTGACTTACAGATAGAAAGTCTTGTGCAACGCGTGGCTGCGGGTGGGATAAAAGAAATTATCCTGGCGCTTAGCACCACGATGGAAGGAGATACCACCAACTTCTATATCTACCGCAAATTGGAAAAGATGGGAGTGAAGTTGAGTGTGATTGCTCGCGGCATCTCTGTAGGTGATGAACTGGAATATGCCGATGAAGTGACGCTGGGGCGCAGCATTGTGAACCGGACGCCCTTTTCGGGAAATTGAAAATTAAAAATTGAGAAATGGAAGAACAAATAAAACACGTAGTAGCTTGTTTGAAGTCGCTATTTATTGGTTTCTGGCTACTGCCGGTGATATTAATTGTAGTGGGTGAAATAGGTGGGGAGTGGGTAGGCATGTATGCCGCCGATGTGCGCGCCACTTATTTTGCAGAAACACTAACCATTCTGCTGGTTGCTATTTGTGTGCCAGTGTCTCTGAAACTGTTTGCATGGGTGTTGACGAGGAAGATTGATAAGGTCAGTCTGCCCGAAGCTTTGCGTCTCTACTCGTTTTGGAGCAAAATCCGCATGTTGCTTTTGACATTGCCGATGTTGGCAGGCTTTGCTGTATATTATCTTATGCTGAGTAATAAGGGCGTGCTTTGTGCTTTTATAGCTCTCACAGCTTCATTGTTCTGCCTGCCCGGCGAGGGACGCTTGCGCAAAGAACTGCATATCAACAAAGAGGAAGAAGCATGAAACTCTCCATTGTCATAGTCAATTACAATGTAAAGCATTATCTGGAACAGTGCCTCTGTTCTGTATATAGGGCTATCGACAATCTTTCAGCTGAAGTACTGGTAGTTGACAATGCCTCTGCCGATGGCTCGGAAACGTATATTACTGAGCGCTTTCCGCATATCATCTATATATATAATAAGGAAAATGTCGGCTTTGCCCGTGCCAATAACCAGGCCATCAGACAGGCGAAGGGGGAGTATGTGTTATTGCTGAATCCTGATACCCTGTTGCCGGAAGATACTTTGGAGAATGCACTGCTTTTTATGGACACTCATCCCCGTGCCGGAGCTGCCGGCGTGAAAATGCTGACAGATGACGGACGTTTTCTGCGGGAGTCAAAGCGTGGTTATCCTACTTTGGCAGCCACTTTCGGCAAATTGTCCGGTTTGGGGAAACTGTTCCCCCGTTCCAAAAGTCTGGGTGGTTATTATTGTAACACTTTGGATATGGATGCCATCCATCGGGTGGAAGTGCTGGCAGGTGCATTCATGCTGTTGCGTGCTTCTGCATTGGATAAATCCGGATTGCTGGATGAGGATTTCTTTATGTATGGTGAGGATATTGACTTGTCTTGCCGGATAGAGGCAGCGGGATACGAAAACTATTATCTACCTTATCCGATACTACATTATAAAGGAGAGAGTACGTCGAAGAATACCTACCGCCATGTGCGCGTATTTTGTGAAGCAATGGATGTTTTTTTCCGTAAACATGGCGAGCGTTATGGTGTTGTGGGGAGTGGGCTGGTCCGTGCAGGTATTCATTTACAGATGTATATTCGCTTGTCGGTACTTTGCCTGCGGCGTACATTCTGTTTGCAGGAAAAAGAAGCGAAACTATCTCTCCGGAAAGGACAGCGTTTTCCCCGTTTTCTTGTTTTGGGTGAAGAAGCTACCATTCATAGTCTGCGCGGTTTGTTCAAACGTAACGGATTGACCGGAAGACATCATTTTGTTGTGTCTAACGAAACATCCGCGGTAGATGGGCATGGCAGCCCGTTCATTTCGCTGAAAGGCTTCACTCACGTGGTGTATGATTGCCGTGCTTTTTCTTTTTCAACAATCGTCCGTTTGCTCTCCCGTCACCGGAAGATGGGACTGCATCTCGGAATTTATAATCCGAAGAGTCGCGTGCTGGTGACTCCCGAAAAATGTTATCTCTGACAATGAAACATAGTTATTTTATCAACGATCGTATTCGCCTCCGCGCCATGGAGCCTGAAGATTTGGAACTGATTTACGAAATGGAAAATGATCCGCAGCAGTGGGACATCAGTAACTTCACCGTGCCCTATTCGCGCTATGTAATGAAGCAATACCTGGAGAATTCGCAGTGCGATATGTTTGCCGACAAACAATTGCGTATGATGATTGTGCGCCTTGAGGACGGAGTGGCAATAGGTACGATTGACATAACGGACTTTGCCCCTATACATGCACGTGGAGAAGTGGGTATCGTTATCCGGAAAGAATTTCGCGGGACAGGTTATGCCAAAGATGCGTTGACGTTGCTTTGCGAATATGCTTTCGATTTCTTGTACCTGAAGCAGCTCATTGTTCATGTTGCTACGGACAATGAGGCAAGCATGCGCCTGTTCACTTCTTGCGGTTTTGTGCAATGCGGGCTTTTGAAGGACTGGCTGTTTGTAGAGGGGTGTTTCAAAGATGTTGCATTATTGCAGCGCATTCGGATGAATTGATTAATTCAGCGTTGGTATCTGAGGGAAACGTGACCAGGTCTCGTATTTACCTCCCAATTGGCCCAATACATTTTTCCAGAGTTTAGAACTTCCCTTTTCGTCCATAAGGGAAGTGATGTCTGCTGATCCTATCAGCCAAGTATTTTCCTCTATTTCGCGGCATAGCTGGTCGTGCTCCCAGCCGGAGTAACCGAGGAAGAATCGTATTTTGCCTGTTATTTCATTGCCTTGCAGGATATAACGGCGGATAGCATCGAAATTCCCATTCAGATAGAAACCTTTTCCAATTTGTAATGAGTCTTCTATATCTTTCAGGGTGTGGAGGTAAAACAATGTATCGGTACTCAACGGACCGCCTTTATAGATAGGTATCTTGTCTACGTCCTTGAATTCTTTCAGTACATCATTGAGACACAGGGGGAGAGGCTTGTTTAACACCATTCCCATGGTTCCATCCATCGTGTGGTCTATTAGCAATATAACGGAGCGCCCGAACATCTCATCGTAGAGGAACGGTTCAGATATCAACACTTTTCCACGCGAAGGTATCACGTGATTGGTTTCTATTTTAAATATATCCGTATTAGTATCCATGCCACTAATATACAGATAAATCCTCGAAAAACAAATATTATTCCTCTTTTTTCACCTATTGATATTGGTTTTGTGTTATATAACAGTTTTTATTAAAGAGAATTTGGCTACATTTGCGGAATGTAATTTCTTTATTGTATATTATGAAACTAACTAGTCGTACTTATATATATTTATTGATTCTAAGTTCTTTTTTTTCATATAGTGGCTCCATCTATGCTTTTTCTGCAGACGATATAAATGAAAAGTTTAGGATGGCATCTACGCAGAAAAAGATTACCGGACGTGTTTTGGATGAAAAAGGTGTCCCCTTGCCAGGAGCTACTGTCTTAGAGAAAGGCACTTCTAACGGGGTGGCTACGAATATTGATGGCGAATTTGAACTGACTGTTGCGGATGACGCCATATTGCAATTCTCTTTTATAGGCTATAAGACGGAAGAGATTAGTGTGAAAGGGCATGCGTACCTGGACATCGTACTGCTGGAAGATGCAATGGAGCTGGATAAGGTGATTATAACAGCTTTAGGTCTTGAGAAGAAGGAACATTCTCTCTCTTATGCAACGAGTCAGATAAAGAATGAGGATTTGAACCGGGTAAAAATGCCTAACCTGATAACTTCACTTACTGGAAAAGCTGCCGGTGTGCAGATTAACCAAGTTTCGTCGGGGGTAGGGGCATCTGCTAAGGTAAGTATTCGCGGAATCCGTTCCGTTGCCAGCGATAATCAGCCTCTTTATGTGATTGACGGTGTGCCTATGCTGAATTCTACTTCGGAACAGGCTTTCAGTGCTATTGGGGGAACGGCTAATGCCGGTAATCGTGATGGCGGGGACGGAATCTCCGGTCTGAATTCGGAAGATATAGAAAGCATCAGTATACTGAAAGGTGCTCCTGCGGCGGCACTTTATGGAAGTCAGGCAGCTAATGGTGTGATACTGATTACTACAAAGAAAGGTAAGTCACAGGGACAGCGGAGTATCTCATTCTCTACCAGCCTGATGTTTGATAATGCCTCATCTTTGCCTGAGATGCAGAACCGTTACGGGGTGAGTGACGGTGTGGATAGCTGGGGCGAACGAAAGAACCTGCCGAAGTCTGATAATCTGAAAGACTTTTATTCTACCGGGATGACTTCCATCACTTCTGTGTCTGTGAGTCATGGTAATGAGAAATTGCAGAATTATTTCTCGTATGCCAATACCACAGGGCATGGTATTATTGAAAAGAATCGTTTGTCGAAACATAATATAACATTCAGGGAGACTTCCGTGATGTTTAATGATCGTTTAAAACTGGACGGTAATGTAAACCTGATGCGCCAGGTAACCAAAAATAAACCAACTGTGGGCGGATTTTATATGAATCCGTTGGTTGGACTTTACCGCTTTCCCCGTGGAGAAAATTTATCGTACTATAAAGACAATTTTGAAGTGTACGATGAAAGTAGAAATATGAATATACAAAATTGGCATACATCTTATGAAGACTTTGAGCAAAATCCTTATTGGATTATCAACCGCATACAAAGTAAAGATGTGCGTATGCATGCTATTGTTTCTCTGTCGGCGAATTTGAAAGTGAACAACTGGCTTACGGTGCAAGCGCGTGGTAATGTGGACTGTATTGATGATAAGGTGCGTCAGAAGTTTTATGCTTCTACAGCTCCGGCTTTGGCTGGTGCTAATGGGAGATATGTCGAAATGGATTATCAGGAAATACAATTCTATGGTGACCTGCTGCTTATGATGAAGAAACAGTGGGGAGACTATTCTGTAAATGGTGCGCTGGGTGGTAGCATTAATGATAAAACGGTGAATTCTACCCGCTACGATTCGAAAACGGCTTCCTTGAAATATGCCAATGTGTTTAATCTGGCAAATATACTTATGAATGGTTCGGCAAGTCTGGATCAGAGAATAGATGCCCAACGGCAATTACAGTCGGTGTTTGGTACTGTACAGGTGGGATATAAGGAAAGTGCTTACATTGACCTGTCGGCACGTAATGATTGGGCGTCTACTCTGGCATATACCTCGCATGAGAAAACAGGCTTCTTTTATCCTTCGGTGGGTACTTCGCTGATATTGAGCCGCCTGTTTAAATTGCCGGAATGGGTGTCGTATGCCAAAGTGCGTGCTGCGTATAGTTTGGTGGGTAATGATATTCCGATGTTCATTACGAATTCCTCTTCACACATCACTGCCGGTGGTGAATTCCTGGCGAATGATGCGGCTCCTTTCAAGGATATGGAGCCTGAAATGACTTATTCGTGGGAAGCAGGTGCCGAAGCACGCTTCCTGAATAGCCGTATCGGGTTTAATCTTACTTTTTATAAAACAAATACTCGCAATCAGTTCTTCAAGCTGCCTACGTTGGCAGGTGATAAGTATGCTTACCGTTATGTGAATGCGGGTAATATCCAGAATGTGGGATGGGAGGTTGCTTTGGATGCAACCCCCGTGATGAAGAATGATTTCATGTGGAGCACCACTCTTAATTTTGCTTCCAACAAGAATAAGATTATTTCCTTGCACGAGGAACTGAAAGAGTTTGTCTACGGTCCTACCAGCTTTTCTTCCAGTTATGCCATGAAACTGGTGAAAGGTGGCTCGATAGGTGACATTTATGGAAAAGCCTTTGAAAGGGACGCTTCCGGAAATATTGTTTATGAGACGGAAGGAAGTAATGCGGGATTACCGAAAATAGTAGGTGATGGAAATACGGTAAAGGTGGGAAATTCTAATCCGAAGTTCCAAATGGGATGGAATCATACACTTTCTTACAAAGACCTCTCACTCTATTTTCTGGTGGATTGCCGTTATGGTGGTAAGGTGCTTTCGCAGACGCAGGCGGATATGGACTTGTACGGCGTATCGGAAGCCACTGCCAAGGCCCGTGATAAAGAATATGTGATGCTTGAAGGACAGCGGATAGATAACGTGAAAGGCTTCTACAAAATAGTGGGCGGGCGTGCAGGAACGACGGAATATTATATGTATGACGCAACGAACATCCGACTGAGGGAACTTTCTTTGTCCTATCAGTTGCCTGCCTCTTGGATGGAAAAAACGAAGGTGCTGAAGAAAGCGCAGGTGTCATTTATTGCTCGCAATTTGTTCTTTTTTTATAAGAAGGCTCCTTTTGATCCTGATTTGGTGTTGTCTACCGGTAATGATAATCAGGGTATTGATGTGTACGGAATGCCTACAACGCGTAGTTGGGGCTTCTCATTGAAATGTGAATTTTAATAAGGAGGAAGCAGGAATGAAAAGATATAGTTGGATATTGAGTGCGCTGTTAGCTTTTACTTCATGTACAGGTGATTTCAGGGATATCAATACGGATAAAGCCGGAGTGACGGATGATGATTTGCAGATAGATTACAATGAACATGGCATCCGTTTGGGAATCATTCAGCAGGGTATTTATTTTAATTATGATTATGGGAAAGGTAAGAACTGGCCTTTCCAGCTGACGCAAAATCTAAATGCAGATATGTTCAGTGGATATATGCACGATGGCAAGCCACTGAATGGAGGAACTCATAATTCGGACTATAATTTGCAGGATGGCTGGAACAGTGCAATGTGGGGACATATGTATTCGTATGTCTTTCCGCAGATATACCAGTCGGAAAATGCGACCCGTAACCAGCATCCGGGTTTCTTCGGAGTTACTAAGGTATTGAAAGTGGAGGTGATGCACCGGGTTACGGATTATTACGGCCCTATTGTGTATACCCGGTTTGCTGATGCTGATGCAAAGTATATGCCCGATACACAGGAGGAAGTTTATAAAGAATTCTTTTGCGAACTGGATACGGCTGTGACCACTCTTACCAATTATGTAAAGTCGAATCCGGAAGCTGCCGAGTTTTCGCGTTTTGATATTCTGATGGATGGTGCATATACTTCATGGATAAAGTTTGCCAATTCTCTGCGAATGAGACTTGCCATGAGGATTGCGGTTGTTGACGAGGAAAAAGCCCGTACAGAGTTCCTGAAAGCTTTTAATAATGAATACGGAGTGCTGGAAGTGGAAAATGAACCGGTAGCTGCTTCTACTCAGGGGGGATATACCAATCCGTTGGGTGAACTGAATCTGGTGTGGAATGAGACTTTTATGAGTGCTCCGATGGAATCAATAATGAATGGATACGACGATCCGAGGCGCAGTATCTATTTTGCGACGTGTCAGGATGCAGCGTTTAAGGGAGAATATCATGGAATCCGTCAGGGAACTTGTTTCTCTCACAATAATTATCTGGGGATGTCGAAACTGAATGTTACTCAGGCAACAGATGCGGTTCTTATGACTGCTGCGGAAGTCTGGTTTCTGCGGGCAGAAGCTGCTTTGAGAAACTGGACGGGAGAATTGGCCGGTACTTGCTATGAGAAAGGAGTTACTTCTTCTTTGCATCAACATGGCATCATGCAGAGCGAGAGTTATCTGAACAGTGATAAACTACCGGCTGATTTTATAGATACATACGATTCGGAGAATGATATAGCGACCCGTTGCAAGGTGTCTCCGAAATGGATAGAAACGGCTGACCGTGAAATTAAGCTGGAGAAGATTATCACACAAAAATGGCTGGCTATGTTTCCTGAAGGCTGTGAGGCTTGGGCGGAACAGCGCAGAACTGGTTATCCGCGTCTTTTCCCCGTGCGCTTCAATCATAGTAAGGATGGATGTATAGATACGGAGACTATGATACGGCGTTTGAATTTTCCCGGTGGCTTGCAGACAGAGAATCCGGATCAATATCAGGCATTGGTGAAAGCTTTGGGGGGAGAAGATAATGCCGGTACCCGTTTGTGGTGGGATACCGGCCGTAACTGGTGATTTTATACCGGATGGTTTTCTGCAAAGATTGCCATACGCTCATCCAACTGTGCGTATTGGTGATCCTGAATGAAAGAGGTGCAAGCACGCAGACCTTCCTGATGGCTGCCTGTGGTAATCAGTGAAATGGCACTGACACCATAGTACATCAATTCTTTGGCAAGTTCACCGCTGGTCATGCCCGGGTAACCAATTGTAAAGTAGAAACCGTCGGCAACAGGATTTCCCAGATCATTATCATATACCAGGTGGAAGCCGTGGCGCAGGAAAATCTCTTTTAGCTTATGGGCACGCTCACCGTATATTTTCACTTCATTTAGGAAGTTATATTGTCCGTCGCTGGCTGCTTTCAGCATAGCGGCAAGGGCATATTGTGCAGAATGGCTTGTGCCGGATGAAAGGGCATAGAGCACACGATGAATGAATACGGTGCCAAAAGTGCCTCCACCATAACGTTTCGTCAGACCAGAATAGGAGCGATGGTACAGTTTATCAGAAATACAGCTTACCCCAATACGTTGTCCGGCATAACTGAAGGCTTTGGAACCAGAAATCAGCAATACATAATTATCAGTATAATGTGCTACTGAGGGTTGAAAAGGTGCCTGGAATGGTTTGCTTAAATCCTGGCGGAAGTCCATAGCGAAATAGGCGAGGTCTTCCAAGACGATAACATCATATTGCGTAGCAAGTTCCCCGATAATACGCAGTTCTTCTTCTTTCAGGCATATCCAACTGGGATTGTTAGGATTTGAATAAACGATGGCGGATATGTTACCTTTGGTCAGATAACTTTCCAATTTCTCTTTCAGTTTGTCGCCGCGATAGTCATACACGTCAAAGGTTTCAAATTTCTGTCCCATTACTACTAACTGCTGTTTCTGTACGGGAAAGCCAGGATCGATGAATAGTATCGTATCTTTCTTTTCGTCGCATTGGCTGCAAGTGAGGAAGGAGGCGAAAGTTCCCTGCATGGAACCGGTGACAGGTACACAACCTTCTGGTTTTAAATCTACATTAATAAAGGCCTTGATGAAGCGTGAAGCTTCTTCTTTCAGTGCGGGCAGGCCGTTGATATCCGGGTAAAGGCTGGCAATGCCATTCTGCAAGGCTTCTATCTCAGCTTTTACGCCTACAGCCGAAGCTGGTAGTCCCGGCACGCCCATTTCCATTTTAATGAATTCCACACCCGCCTCTGCTTCTGCTTTGGCAGCAATGGCTTTTACTTCACGGATGGTTGCTTTTCCAAAGTCTGCAATCTGAAATGCTTCGATGGTTTCGTCAATCAGTTTACGTTCAATAGGAGTATTTCTCATGGTTTTTCTCGCTTTTAAGTTCATTTTGATTTGTTACTCGATTTTTTTTTGTCACACAAAGGTAATATAAATATCTTATAATCAAGCTTACTTTAAAAAAGATGAAAAATATTTCTTTCTAGCTATTGCAGGTTTCAAAGAAATGTCTACCTTTGCATCCGCAATCGAGAGAGATAGCAAATGAAAATAAAATAATGGTGCGTTAGTTCAGTTGGTTAGAATACATGCCTGTCACGCATGGGGTCACGGGTTCGAGTCCCGTACGCACCGCGAAAAAAGAAAATAAAATGAGGAGAAGCCTTTGATTATCAATATAATCAGAGGCTTTTTTATGTGTTATGCAGGGGAGGGTGTTGCCCGCTCTAAATTTACCATTATGATTAGAAAAATAAAAGAAACGGATTATCCGCGTTTGATAGAGATATGGGAGAGTGCAGTGCTAAATACGCATGAATTTCTAAAAGAAGAGGACTTCTTATATTTCAAAAAACAACTTCCTGTATATTTTAAATATGTTGCCCTGTTAGGGTTTGAGCAAGAGGGGGTCTTAGTAGGATTTATGGGAATTGCGGATGGAAACCTTGAAATGCTATTTGTTGATAATGATTGTCGGGGCACAGGAATAGGGAAAAAGCTAATTGCATATGCGATAGCTAATCTGCAAGTAACTAAAGTTGATGTGAATGAGCAAAATACTCAGGCTGTCGGCTTTTACAAATATATGGGATTCAACATAGTGGGAAGATCGGAATTGGACGCAGAAGGTAAGGAATACCCTATCTTACACATGCAGTTGTAGTTTGTTACTAATGGCAAGGATTTATCTTAAACTATTAAAAGATCTCTGTTCTTGATAAACTGGCGTGTTAATTATCATATATATTAGCAATTCTATCTATTAAAATACTACTTTTGTCGTGAGACAAAAGTACAAGACCTGCCTGTGATATTCAGATTATAGAATCGGCTACTATTGGAGGTTTGAAGCACTTGGCGAAAGTATTGGATTAGACGAAACTTAAACTATATAATTAAATTTTAGTCAGTTATGAAAACAAAACAATTAATCGGAATACTACTATTCCTCTGTTCAATCGGCTTTGTAAGCTGTGGCGATGATGATGACAAAGACCCGGAAGGAAGCGTTACACTAAACATGATGAATGAAGGGAACGGGAAAACCTTGTTAGGCACATCGGATGTATATATCAATAACTCAAATAATTTTAAAACCTCTACTTGTTATATTGCCGATATGGGAGAGGCTTCCGGCCTTGGAGCACCCGTAAAACTTTCATTGGATAACCTTGCTAAAGAAATGGCTGCCGTCCCCGGACATTTATATCATAATCTATGATAAAGATGTTTTCCTGGATTTCCCTTCGAGAAAAAGAGCTGTAATAATTGAGTCAGGTTATTATAAAGCCTATGTTATAGCTCCCATAACAGTGAATGGTACTACAACGGGAGTGACACTGAAATATGTATTAGCCTATCCCGAAACAAATGGCTTACCCGAATATGAAACCGTTATAGGAAATGTGGATAATGTTGGAGATGAGATAGAATATACATTACCGAAAGATGCAGAATTGCGTTTTAGCGATTATTTGGATGGGGAAAAAGAATCATTTGATATACAATTTGTAAACGGGAAACTGAAGGTTAAATTGCTGGAAAGTATCAATCATATCTCCGGCCCTTATGGGGATTATGGGATATTTGTCCGTTCGGGGGCTGCATATACTTATGTAATGTTTAAGGCGGGTCTGAAGAAATAAGATTATGCGTTTGGCGACGGAATATTGGAATAGATAAATAAAGCTCTGCAAATTTGTTTGCAGAGCTTTATTTCCATATCATTTAAAATGCTTGTTTCTATATATTCTTTTTCCAATGGATAAACGAACTCTTATCGACTTTATTCTTTCCTACCAATTGCAGGTTGTAGGAATTCAGACCGGCGTAGCGGTAGTCACCATAGTTAATATCCCCCAATAAGTCTATATTCAGAAATGCGCGGACAAGCATTAATCCGCATTTCTCTATTTTCTCGACAATGCATTTACCCCCTAAAAGGTTCATTAGCAGATAAGCTGAGACTTCGTAAGCACACCAGCCACATTCTTCCAGATACAGATTAATACAGCAATCATTGGATTGCTCTTTTGCAAATACTTCAGAAACTTCTTTTTTCATGATAATCAATTTTACTCGGTTTTAGGATTCGGGCAAAACTTATTCCCCCATACTTAAAACAAATGTTTTGGCGTTACTGTTTTACGCTACTATCAAACTATCTAGTTTATTAACAGTATAAAAGAGATCGTAACAAAGAGCACTCACTGACGGAGTTGGCGCCGAAATAAAGACTTTATTCCATCAAATATTCCGGGAAGTGCAACGGTGCCATGCATTTCTTCCGGGAACTTTTTATAAATGACATGCAAATGTTGTTTCTCCATGTCCGGGATAATTTTTGCCTTTAAACTATCCGCCAATGAGAATTGGTTTAATTTCACATTGGGGCGTTGTTGGGTGGCAAATGCAACATATAGCTGTTTGCCTGCAAAATCCTTTTTATGCATTTCTTGCTTCGCCTGTTTCAGATATATCCCTTGGTCCCACCACAGGCTGGGATCTATTGCCATGAATGTATCGAATGCCTCGGGATGATCGAGAAGGACCTGTAAAGTGAATAATCCTGCATATGAATGTCCTACTAAGAGGCTCTGACTACCGGTGGATACTCTTTTTCTTATTTCCGGGCGCAGTTCTTCTGTCAGAAAGCGGTAAAACTTCTCAGCACCTCCGCCTTGCGGTTTATCTTCGGAGTGAACGGTTCCATCTCGGTGGGCGGCAGAACAGCTTGGAGTAAAGTCTCTTGTGCGGTCTGTGTTCAATACGGCTACAACAATGCATGGAGGGAAAGCGGAAGCCCTGGACGAAGAAAAGAAACGGGTAAAACCTACTACGGAGTGAAAGAACACATCTCCGTCTAGCAGATAGAGAACAGGGTAATTCTTGTCAGCTTCTCCTGCCTGTTTCTCGGGCTGATAAATCCAATAAGCTCTTTCTTCATTTAATATTTGTGAGAACATGGTGTGACGGGTTCCTATATGAATGGAATCCTGTCCCGATGCAGGGATTGAAATAATCCCTCCCATTATAATAAGTAATAGTATATGAAGACTTTTCATTTTAATCTGGTTTTTACTGCAAAGTTCGGAGAAAATGTTGGATTGGTCAATCCCTACTTTTGGGTATTTATTTTCCTCTTTCTGATCTTTTCACTGATTTAACTATAAATAGACTCGCTGCGTGAAAACAAATTTGAAAATAGTTATGTTGATAAGATATTAATTCTATTTTCTCTCTAAACCTTGATAACTATGAATGTGCGGCTTATACACTACTTATATATGGTAGTCTTACTGGGATTTACCAGTTCCTGCATCTCCGATGATCTTTCAGATTGTCCTACTACCCAATATGTAGTGCAGATATCCGTAAAAGATAAAAATTACAAGAATATTGGTAGTTTCCCACAGCTTGAACCTAAAGAAGAGAATACGCCGTTCCGTAGTTTTGAAGGGACTATTTATTATACTTTAAGTGAGTCGACTACCCGTGCCCGTATCAGAGAATCTGCTGTGATGGTGGTAAATGGAGAAGATCAGATGTATTCCATTACCTTTAATAATATTCCGGAAGGAGAATATATCCTGACTGTATGGGGAAATATGACACAGGAATATCCTGTTGGTATCTTGCATCAGGATAATAAAGAGCATACAGATATTTATATGACTAGCCGTAAACTCCGGTTCGACAGTTCCTATCAGACCACGGAACTCTCATTAGAACGAACCAAAGGACTACTTTTACTACTCTGTTCCAATTTCCCGGCTGTAGTGACAAGTCTAAAGCAGAATATCAGTCATTTATATCAGTCGGTGGATGCAAATTTCAATTATACAGGTACTACGAATGTGGAAAAACGTGTACCATTGCAGGCAACTGTAACCACATTTCTTGCTCCAAATGCAGAAGAAGACTCAAGTTTGAAACTTAGTTTTTATACGGATGCTACGAAGTCGACCACTCCTTTCCTTGAGTTGCCTGATATAAATCTCACTATTAAACGTAATGAAATATCAGCTATAGCTATAGATTATAAAGCAACAGATGGCGTATATGAAATTTGGATGTTTATTCAAGAACAATGGACTATGATACATCGTCTGGATATAAAATAAAGACTTTTTTCCCTTACTTATTTTTTAACTAAACTTTTACAATTATGAAAAAATGGATGTTTTTTGTTGTAGCAGGTCTGTTTGTATTTGCTGCATGTTCTAATGAAGATGATCCGTCAGTTCAATCTGAACCTAAGGATGGTACTGTTACTTTTGAGCTTTCAGCAGTGAACAAACTCAGTGATGGGATTTCTACTCGTACTCCGGTATATAGCCAGGAAGCTTCCCAGCATGTCACCCAGGTTAGTATCTATGCTTTTCAATATACCTCTGCCAGTTCCAGTTATTTGCATTATAAAACATATACAGTAACAGGTTGGAGTGATGGGACTACTTTTAAACGTTTTGCTATACCTGATGGTGACAAGCTTCCGGCTGGTACTTACAAATTCTTGGCTGTCGGGCGCGATGCTTCAGACCAATTTAGCGTGACGACTCCTACATCTTCTACTACTTATGGTGATATGTTGGCTACGATTATGAGTACAGGGCAAGAGTCTGAAATCTTCTCTGGTTCGGCTGATGCTACTGTTACCGACCAAGGCGCACGTGTGAGTATTGAAATGACCCGTAAAGTTGCGGGTATTCTCGGATATTTTAAGAATGTTCCTCAACAGTTGAATGGTAGCACTGTGCAATATTTACGCTTGACGGTAAGCAATTCTAATCAACAGGTGAATCTAACCACGGGGACAGGTATTAATACGGCTCCCGCTTCTTATAAAGTTATAGATATTGATTTGTCCGGACAAGCAGTTTCGGATGGTGTGTTTATAGGAAATGATCTTTCCTCACAGGGAGTTGTAAAAGTTGCTAATTCACAGTTGGGTGGTGCTTTCTATATGCCGGTTAGTGGAGTTACTATGACTCTCGGACTTTATGATTCTACTGGTACGGCCATTAAGGAGTGGATTGTGAAAGATAGTAGCAACGGTAATGCTACTACTTTTGATATTTTAGCTAATCATTTCTATTCTTTGGGGATAAAAGGAGTAGCTGGAAGTACGAATGGTGGCACTCCGGGTAATACAGGTGACGATGATAATCCGATTGATTTGTTGATTGACCAGAATATAGTGATTACTATCAGTCCGGCATGGGCGTTGATTCATAATCTTATTATCCAATAAAATACTTGAGTTGTAGATTTTGATATTATAAGTATGAAAATGGCGAACCATATAATAGGCTTGTTAACGGGAGTAGGTATGATTTTCTTGGGCGGATGTTCTGCAGAAGAGAACCGGGACCTATTCCCGGATGAAGGCATTGTTCCTGTGCATTTGGCAATAAGTGGGAATGATAGTTATACTCGTGCGCCTGGCGATGCTGCTCTCTCAGTTAACAGAGTACTGATTTTGCCTTTCCGTAAAACTAATGAAGCATTGGCAGATGATCCTGCAAATTTTGTACCTGAATATAGTTCAGCACGTCAACTGAATGTCAGTTCGTTCCCGGCAGTTACTACCATGCTGAGCCTGTCTCCTGCATCTACTTATCAATTAGCGATAATCGGTTATAATCAGAATGATTATGATTTTGCAAATCAGAGTAATGCTACACGAAGGTTTAGTATAACTTCTACCGTTACGCCTGCTACATTGGCTAACTTGTGCTTGCAACCTGTCAATGCATCAGTTGTTCCTGAATTCTTTTCTTGTATCGGGAGCGGATATTTGAAGACCGCCATAGTGGGACAAACATTCAAGCCCTTACAGGTGGACAATGTAAAAGGGACACTTACGCGATTGGTGAGTGGTTTGAGTTTGCAAGTGAATAATGTTCCAGGTTACGTGAACTCTGTGACTCTTGCCGCTGAACAACTTGTAACGGGAATCAGGATTACAGATGCTGCTCCTTTGTTATGGCAGACGACAGGTGATAGTGGCATAAAAACGTTGGGAACAAAAATGCCCGTTTCAGGCAGTGTGAATTTTAATCTTTATATGTTGCCAACCACCACATCTCGAAATACATTACTCTATCTGGATGTAGCTTATGGAATTGGCTTCACGGAACGCTACACTGTGAAAATTCCCGATAATGCAGGAGTCGTATCAGCAAACCGAATTACGTTCGATTCTAATCATTGGGTGAAAATTACAGGAGATTATTCTGCTATCAATTTGGGATTTACCTTGACAGGTAACATCAATCTAGATGATAATGCATGGGATGGTATTCAATAATATAATTATAGAAATGAAAATAGCTCGTTTTGTAATAGCTGGTTTTTTCTTTTCGTTTCTCTTTGCCGGTTGTGACAAGGAGGATGTAAATTTGCCGGAACCACCTTCGGGAAATCAATCTTTGGAGGAAGGTGCATCAGATATACCTGATGGGTATTTTGAAGTTGTGTTTTTACCAAAGGAATCTCCTGATACGCGTACTGCAATTTCGGGATCAGACTCCCGGGTACGTAGTATTCGCTATGTCATTTATAAGTCTACCGGTGAGTATGTGAAAGAAAAAGTAGTTTTGAAAACTACTGATGCTATACCAGTATGGCCTTTGGCTACATTGAGAGATACGCTCCCTAAAGGACAATATACGGCTGTATTCCTTGCGAATATGGATAAAATGCAGTTCCCAATACTGGGAACAGGAGGAATGGGTTATTCGGATATACTGATGAACTACCAGACTACCCGTGCCAATGCACGTATCAATCTGCCTGGTTCGGATTTCACCGATTCTTCAGAGTTCTATTTCGCAAGTGTTAATTTTTCGAATGCTTCTCCACAGCCTTCTGTTTTGTTACAACGTATTATTACAATGCTCAATCTTCGTCGTGTATTTGTAGATTCACAAACTGCGTTGAACTCGCTTACCAACAATATTGTGACTCAAATCGGATATAAGAATATTATAAAGACTACGGTACAAGGACTACTTCCAGGCTTACTAAAAACGGCTATGGACTTGGGGACAGTGGGTAATGCGGTATATGTAGTAGTGGGAGGATTGGACGCTGCTGTTAATTTGGTGGTTGGTGTATTGGTTCAGCCGGTGACTGATGCGCTATATAATTTGTTACTGCAACAATTAGTGAATGAAATAGGTAGGACGCTTTCCGGTAATGCTACACAGGATGGTGCACTGGGAGCTTTGGGAAATTTGTTGAATCCTTGGCGTGGTAGTGATGCGGCCTATGCTTTGGTTACAATTAACAATTTTCCAAAGACTATGGATTTGGATTTAAACGTGACGGATACTTATTCCGGCGATCATCGTTTCCGCTATAGTTTTACACCTACTCCCGGAACTACCAATAGTGAAAAAGATATTCTTATCAGGGGATTTCACGGTGTGTTTAATGTACGGGAGGTTCATGTGGCTAAGCCTGGGTTGATTTCAGGTTTATTAGTTGATGAAGTAATAGATGGTAATCTATTGTTGAATGGTGCACTTGTGAACATAACTGACCCTATTCAAGCGACCGTAGAGACCAATTATCGCTATCGAGCTGATTATTCTTTCGTCAGTTTAGGGTTGAAATCGTATGCGCAACAGACAGATGGTAATCATTCGCTGACTCTTTCGGTGAAGTTATCCAATATAGCTAATCTGGATGGTGTCTTGGGTGGAATTCCTCTCCTCGGTCCTGTGCTGAATGCTACAATTAAAGGATTGATAGGAAATGTGACGGTTAGTGTACCTGTCAATCTTCCATTGTTGGGGGCTGATAATCTGAGTTTGTCTGGTAGTTGGAAGACACCACCTGTGAAATATTAGATTGTTTATTATAATTTTTATATTGGGCTAAGTGGTATCCAATTATAAAGTAGCTGCTATACTTTTGATGGTTTCTATAATAAAATTAAGAAGCCCCAGAACTGAAAGTTTCCGGGGCTTCTTGAATATTCTCTTATTCTCTTTTCATATTCATCACCTTTTCTATTTCTGCCAGATTATGTCGGGCATCTTCATTGCCATTCTGGGCGGCTTTGGTGAATTCGCTAATGGCTTGTGCCGTGTTGCCACTCAACAGATTATAGACACCATTATTATTGGCATATTCAGCTGTTTGCTTATTCGACTTATCCAGATATTTTCGTGCATCAGTCAGGTCCTTTTTAGATAGGGCTACGGCTGCTGCATTTAGATTGGCTACTTCGTCATTTGGATACATACGCACGGCAATGTCGAAGACACTGATAAAGTCGTCACTACCTTTAGGATAACTATTAGCTACCAGGTACATCTCGTTCAGACTGAGGTATTGGGGTTGTGTTTTGATAATCTCCTTTCCTTCGTCTACCTTAAAATTGGCAATTGTATAGTCAATGCGGCAATTTACTTTACGAAGTGCCGGATACAATTCTTTTAGCATCGTACGATAAGGTATACCACCACCTACACGTTTTATTTCCTCTTTCCGGAGGGCAATGTCACTGGTATTGCGGATGATATGAAGGAATTCTGTTTTCTCTTTCAGGTTGGAAATCTCCAGCGCTTGTACCAATCCTTCCCAGTTTTCCCCACCAAAAGAAACGTTGTAGAGCTTGGTAGGAATCTGTTCTTGTGTGGAAAGATACTTTTTCAAAGCTTCGGCTCTGCTCTTTGATAGTTGTTCATTGAGTTTAAGAGGACCTTCGGGTGAGGCGAATCCATCAATGTAAACTCCTGTGACGGTCAATTTTTTATCATTCTGTATTTTGTTGAACATCTCCCGGATATTTCGTAATTCAGTTTGATTGTTCATGAAATCCGGCAGAATGACAGACTTGCCGACAGGGAAATCAAGATGTGCTTCGTACTGCTCACTGCGTGCTTTTACTACTTCAGCTTTGGGCTGTATGAAAGAAGAGGTAGGGTGCAAGGCGGCCAGTCGTTTAGCCTCCGTAGAAACTCCATTCATTATCATTTCTTGTGTCAGTACTTCCTGATGACCGCCACAGCCGCATAAATTCTCCTCTAAATCCAAATGGGCATTCTCCATCCACGATTCGTAAGGGATAATTTGCGTATAATTCAATACTTCTTCCGTATTGTAGGGTATTTCCATGTTGGTTGTCTTGTCCAAAGCCATGGCGCGGAGATAAGCCTTCTGTCTTCTACGTCCGTTGATGACGATTTCCGGTAAGGCTACATTATTATTGGGACCTGCCAGTACGGGAGTGAGTGTCAGAGTGCGGTCGTTGCTGACTTTCAGGTTCCGCATGTCTATCTGCATATTTATGTAGAGTGATTCTCCTTGTTGCCACAGGGAGGCATTGGTGATGTTGATGGCATCTTTATAGAATTTCTGTGCGCTGACCGGGAGTACGGCAATGAAGCACAGAATGGAGTATATCAGTATATTTTTCATGACTATATTATTTTATAACGTATATAATGTTTAATGCTACTTTGGTAGGACCAAAGTAATTTTTGTGTCCGTCGTCAAGCTTGGTTCCACATTTACCACAATTGTACTTGTCATAGTCAATGCGGGCATAGCCTACACCGATTTCAGCTTCCATACTCCAGCGTTTGTTCAGTATCCATTGGTAACCGTAAGAGATACCGGCGCCATATATGTTGCCTTGGTAACGTTCGTGACCTAAACCTAATATGTTCAGGTTGCTTACATTAGCCTCTGCATAGTGGGCATGTACACCGAAGAAGTGTCCGTAGAAACGTTCGCACAACCAGTAACGGAGTTCCGGTTGCACCAGCCAGTGCTTAATCTGTTTGTGGTCAGAGAACTTCCAGGGATTATAGTTGCCGGATATATCAAGAGTGAGTTTCTTGGAAAGTCCGACTTCAAATCCAAGGTTAGCAGTAGTGGTGGCCCAATATAATGCGTTTGTTTTAATAGCAAATTTGGGCATGTAGTGGCTCTTGTCCTGCCCATACGTACTGATAGTGTATGTGAGCATCAGGGCTGCCAATAAGAGAAATTTAATAGTTTTCATATTTTTCATTCATTTATTATTGTAAAACGATGGCCGGACTTTGTAGCAATTCTTCTACTTTGTATGCGGCAGAATAGCCATAACCACTCAAGGTGAAAGTTACTACATCATTTATTTGCGCACCGGCATGTAGCGTTGTTGAATAAGTGCTCGTTCGGCTTGTTGTAAAACCGGATGCAATACCAGAATCCGAAGACGTTACAGCATAGCGGGGAATACTGAGCAATCCATTATTTTGGTACACCCGTATCGTATTGCTAATGGTGACAGAACTCCCCAGGATATTCCCGACATCAATAGTCGTAGGACTAAATCCCGGCGCAGAAATAACTACTTTCTCACTGCTAACTGCTTCTTTGGCGGTAAACGTTACTGTTTGAAGTTCTGAAGGTTGTGAGGCGTATGTATACTGATAACCGCCGGGTACTGCCGTCCATCCGCTTTGAGTGGTTTGCAGTTTTTTGGTTGCAACAAATACCGTCAGCGGGTATGTGGGCGGATAATCCGGATAGGATGAAATAGTAAACATCAGGCTTGCTGTATTGTTCACGCCATAGTTGATGAAGTTGTTACTGTTTATGGATACATTGGTGAATTGCCGTGATTTAACTTCTACACTTTTTGTCTGGAAGATTTCATTGGCAATCAGAACCGTTTCGTCACTGTTTTCAAGGCTTGTGCGGAAGTTCAGCGTTTTGGTTCCGGGACCGTCAGCCCAGTAGACATACTGATACCCGCCATCCGTATATTCTATTTGTAGATTCTTATTCGGTTCTACCGGATACAGATTGGCTGTGGTGATAGCACACTTCAGCGGATACAGGTAGTAGGGTATTGTGGAAGGAATGTTGAAACTCAACGTTACGTCCTGATCACGGGCGGTATATATTTCCGGTGATAAAGAAGCAGGGTCGAACTGATACAATGCGCTGGACACAACTGTTACCGTACGGGATAATACTCCGGCTTTGACGGTGATTGTCGCTTCGTATTGTCCTGCAATGATGCGGGATATATCGGCGGTAATGTTGCCGTTGCCGTCATATTTCAAGTTATGGAGTATGCTTCCTTGATCTTCTGCAATGGAGACGCTGATTTTTGAATTATCGGTTACTCCATTTGCCGTATATTGTGCGGATACATTCAGAGTGCCTTCCTTGGTGAAAAGGAAATGCAGTCTGTTTACCGTCAATACATTGTTATTGTTGTCTGATATGGAAGGAGATTCCTTGAATATTTCAGCATAAATGTTATTGGAAGGTTCTGACGTTTTGGCATCACTAAAAGCTGTACTTCCGTTGGCACTTTCACTGAAAGATTTAATCACCACTTTATAGTGATAATTTCTCATAATGGGATAAGGTTTCTTATCGCTGTCAAGAAGTTGTATCTTATAGTATAGCTCTTCTGTCTTTCCTTCCAGTCTGCCTTTGATGATGATATATGCTTGGTCATTGGAGTAGTTTTCATTCTCGAACATATACTTGGGCTCCATGTTGCAGTCGGCACTCTTTTGATCTGTTTTGACCATAGAGCTATTTAGCAAGGTGGGCTTGCCATCTATCAGGATGAATGGAGTAGGGGAGGCGTCCGGATTGAAGGGAGCCACTGTTCCACTATTTATATAGTTACAAAGTGCATACCCTGTTACTTCAAAATTAGTTGTTTCATTCTCAACTGTCACCTTTGCCAGATTACGGTAAAGTGTGACATTGGGAGTATCACCGGCTGAAGAAATGGCTTGTCTTCCCCAGAATGCGAGTTGGTTGCTGGCTAATGAAGGGATTATTTCCCTTTCATCTTTTTGCATAGCAGCACGCTCGTCGAAATTATTCCATTGGTTATAGTTGGCAATGAGGTGAATGATTCTTGTGTCATCAGGTATGTCAGCCCGGAATGTTCCGGTACCGTTGCTGTTGCTGGTCAGGAGAGAGGCATGTGCCCGTCTGATGAAAAGCCCGTTGGCATCGAAAGTCATTAGCCACAAGTCATTAACTGCATTCTCATCAACCACGGCACGGGTGTGTACGGGCTGATAGTCAGGCATATTTACCGAAAACTGAAAAGCGGTTCTGCTGTTCTCGGTCTGCGGATTATCAAATTGGTCTTCATCTGTGCACGAGGCCAGGAGAAGACTGAGGAGTGCTATAAGGTAGGTTGATCGTTTCATACATTTCTATTTTTAATCTATCTATAATTGTTACCGGACGTCACGAACACATCGCACGGATGCATTTATGGGACTAAACTTACCGCCTTGTCCCACACGTGGGTCCATGAAGTTGATGGCACCGTTGGCGTTTGAACTCCAGTAGTAGTTTCCTTCAAGAATTCCCTTCACTTCACATACCTTAATATTCTGCAAAATGTCTATCATATAAAGTTCTGCCTGTGTAGGCATTCGCCAGTCGGAATAGGTTTCCCCGGTGGTGGCATCACGTTCTACATAATCCCGGCATTTGATTCTTGATGCTGAGTAGGAACCTGCTGTTGTCGTTCCATGTTGCGAAGCAAGCATGAAACTGGGGGATACTCTCCGGTTGTTTTCTTCCGTATCTATGGTGGCATGCTCACCATCTACCAGTGGATAGCCAAGCACGGCATTATCGCGTATATAGCCAGCATAGGATGCACCTAACACAGGATTGGCGGCATAGTGGGAGTATCCGGTGCCGAAGTCTTCATCAAACTCATCCGGATTGGGAAGCGTGGAGAAGTCGGCAACAAACGAGCTCATGATATACATTTTCGTATTATCCTGTCCCTGGCTTCCGCCGGGGGCGTCGGCAGAAATATCAGATCCGATATACAAAGCCGGGTATTGGGATACGGTGACTGTCTGAGTGCGATTAGTACTATTCTGCACCAGGAAAGTGACTTCTTTGGCTAAGAAGTTTTCCGGGAGGGGGCTTGTGATGGTAATCGTTCCCGACTTGGCATTCGGGGTAGCTACGATATTTATTTCTTTGCCACCATTGCCGACCGATACTCCGTTTACAGTAATATTTCTGATTTCCACATCCGGTGTGGACGACTGGAATGTAGTCGTAAACTGAGTACTGTTGGGCATGGAAATTTTAGTATCTCTTACGTAGATAAAGTTTATTCCCTCCACAGAGACCAATACTTCATGAGTAGTCCAATCTTGTATGGTATAACCTGCATCCAGCGTAACTGCGGAATGTGGATCGGTATCTCCTTTTTGATCTATATTCACACGAATATCGTACAGATGGTTACGTTCCAGCTTATAAATACTCTCTGCCTGGTCTGTACTTCCGTCCGGTAGGCGATAGTTCACGGGAATTCTGTAATAGTTCTGGGTGTGGGTATTGTTACCTGCATCCTTTATCGGTACATTGATGAGCACATATGTTTCTTTGTTCGTATCCTTCGTCCAGTCATTGGCATACGAATAAAGGATGAATTGGTTGTTATAACCTGCACCTGTATTCTGCTCCGTAAATCTACTCATGCTCTGTAGTGTAGCAGTACTGACATTTCCATCTGCAATAGACGAACCATCAGCGGCATAATTCACTATCTTTTTGGAGGGCATGTTACCATCCATCGGTGAATACCCGTTCACATAGTTCAGGCTAACTCTTATTTTAGCGGCAGCACGTCTGAGTATAACGGGAATCTCTTTGTTGACAACTATCCCATCATTCAACACCATGGTCTGCTTTCCATCCATAATGAAAGTGTCTTGTTTCTTGTCTGTATCCAGGGTAGGAGCGGCAAGTGTTTTCAAGGCTGTGAGTGATAAACCATCGGATGGAATTGTGGTAGTGTTATTGGCTACGACATAAACGGTATGATTAATATTCAAGCCGAACTTTTCTTGCGCCACACTCAGTTTTTCCAAATGTTCGCCGGTTCCGGTCAGCTCCGGTGATAGTGCGAAATGCTGGTAGAACAAACACTCGTCTGCCCCTTCCTGATAAATAAAAACATCCAGTGTCTTTATCGTATTTTCATTGAGTGCATCTTCTCCGGGCTCCTCCACGGCGCGTGAGGTTGCCGGACGCGGCATAGAGAGTTTTAAGATGATTCCGTTTGCTGGTTTTGTATTCGTTGGCTCTATCAGAGAGTCATTCTCACATGAGATGAATCCCCAGAACAATGAGAATATCAACGGGATGATGTATAGTCTATTTCGTTTCATAATTCATTCTATTTATATTCAGTTTGACGGATTAAGATGTCCGTGTCGTTATCACCCGGAAACTGACGGGCATCGTTACTTTGTTTCGGGTTAATCTTTAGTTTGACGCCTCCCACTGTAATATAGAAATAGGTGCTTTTGGAAGTACCACTCCAAGGTTTGGTTGCCCCGATCTTTATTTCATAGGGTTCTTTACGGGCTATTCCTTTTGAAACAGTCTGTGTTCCATCAACGGAGCCATTTGATCCGAAAGTGAAGTCGAGGCCATTGGTTAGTGTGGCTGTCCATACGGCACCGGCGGGGGCTGTCAGGCTAAAGTTGTAGCTGGCATATGAAGTTTCATCTCGAGCTTCTCCATTCTTTATATATGGAAACTGTACAATGCCTGTGGTAGCTCCTGTGTCGCTTCCATTATAAGGTTGCAGCTGATAGTCACCATCTGTCACCGCTTGTCCGATTTCTGAATAGGCAACTTCCCATGGATAAGGGGTTGTCTTTATAGTCAAGTAATTATCCGGATGATCGAGCATAGCTATGACGCGATATACTGTGTTATGCAATAAGCTATACTTGTTGATGGTTTGTCCCTGATCCGTCAGATAACCCTTATATGTGCGATTTGTCCCATCTAATGAAGCTGTTATCAGAAGATAAGGAGCACTGGCATCCTCTTTACCGTTAGGAGCCATATTCCGGTAAGTATAGAATGAAGCGTGCGCCTTATCCGGGGTTATTCCAGATAAATCGGATGGCATGAGTTGCAAACCATCTCCTCCTAGAATTAAATGATTGGCATTTCTCAGGGTTATAGGTGCAGGCATTGATACGTCTTCCAGCACACAATTAGTATTAAGTACCTGATTTATCAACTTGATGGAGGTTACGACTACATTTGAACTTGCCAATTCCTGATTCTTGAACATATAAATATCTACTCGTGCAACCAGCCGTTCCAGAGGAACTTCTGCAACGACATTTGCACTATTAACTTGGACTTCCTTTTTTCCAATCATCAAAAGGTTGCTGTCGGTCAAAGTATTGCTGGTGGCAGTCAGATTTTCGAGTTGCTGCAAAGTAAGATCGGTAGTGACAGGAGTAGAAAACACCTTGTCCGGATCATTGTAATTGGCAATCGCATAAATTATTTTGGTCTGCGGAGACACGTTGACAGAACGTGAATACTCTTGCAGCTTCTGCGGAGTGAACTCCGGAATAAGTTCCGAATATTCACGCTGCTGGCTCTCTTTATTGAATATATAAAGCGCCAGACTGGAAAAACGACCTTCATCTCCGGTTACCAGGACCTTGTCTGCCGAGGCTGTTTTGATTAGAAAACTTAACCGGGCTTGGTCGTTGGTTGTTTCTGATATCGGTGTCTCGTTTTCACTACAAGAATACAGCAAGAATGACGCGACAAATAATTGTAAACAATAGAACCGATATTTTATATTTAGCTTCATAATACATTAGGGGTTATAGCCCCGGTCTGATCACTTCTTCGTCCCAGGGTTTCACTGTGATGGCAGTTCCATTAAAACGAATACGGATACCTATCGTTGCTTCGTTAATGCCGTCCACAGCAATGTTATTTTCTTTCATGAAGTCCTTCAGTTGCATGGTGTATAGCTCCTTATTTGCCAGATTGTCATGCAATCGCAGATATACTTCATTATCATTATTAAATCGTAGCACGTTGAACTTTGCTCCAAACTTTTGTATGCCGGAATCAAAGTTGACTAACGGGAAATATGAGATGCGCTCATTCGAAAACGTTTTGGTAAAGTCTACGGTTGAGCTCAGATTTCCCACCTCTATACTGATGGGTGAAACTGCTGCGCGCGTATTGTTAACTGCGTCCAATCCTTCCAGCTCTATCCGCATTTTTATATGCGCACTGCTGAAATGAACGGTGTCAGTTCTATAGCTTTCATTGGTGATTGTAATCTCTCTTTCTCCAAAATAGAGACTGTCATTAGTCGTTATCAGTTCTTTCGTAAAATAATGGGGGGCTCCGACTATATTGTTTTTCAGAGAAGACCCTTCATTTATTCTTGTATCATTGAGGGAATTCCCCCAGCACACTACATGATATTGACCGCTTGGCAAATTCAAGGTAGTTCCGCGTTGGCGGTCGAGTTCTTTCCGGTTGAGAACTGCTTTCTGCACACACACATTGTTTTGATTGTATATATACATATCTACCTTTTCTATTTTCTGAGGAAAGATTTCCTTTGTCTCGTCGCCCAGGTAGCTGAAGTACAAAGTTGTCTCACAATCATCCAGATTTTCTTTAATACACCCTGTCACTGTTACCAGTAACAGGATGTATAGAATTATTGCCTTTTTCATATCCATTGTTTTGATTATTGCCGAAACTTATTGTTCCAGATCAAATCCCGGAGTGATTGTTTCTTCATTCCACGGAGCGATAGTGACTTTTACGAGCACATTGTATTGCACATTTCCCAAGTCGTTGTCCAGCATTGGAATTAGCTCTATTTCCATATTATAAAGTGTACCTGGCTTGAAATCAGCTGCTGTCATCTCTGTATTAATATCTTTATAATATTTTACTATATTGGCAAAACGGGCACTGTTTGCTAATTCGGGGTTAAATACCTCTGTGTTGCTTGATTTAAGATCTGTAATTTGCAAATCGGCAAGATCCAGATGCAACTGTGGTATTACTGTACCGGGGAAGAAGTTGAAAGCATAACATTTACCTGCTAAGTTTAGTGGCAGATTACCATATGTACCATCTGCATTATAGACGGAGTAACTTGCAAATGAAGCTGCATCTATTACCGGGTTAGTACCAAAAGTCCACATGCCATTCTGGATATGTCCGTCAAATGTAGGATTAAGGAACAGGTTTTCCATTGTTCCCGGATGCTTGTAGTCATTATAGAAGTTGTTCATATATAGACCTTTTACATTTCCGGTGAATCCCGTCCAACTAATAGTTGCTTTTTTGTCCACTCCATCAATATTTCGGGTAAAATCGAAATTACCTGCATTTTTGAATGAGATTTTCGTGATTTGCAGACGGGCCACGATAGGAGCTATAGTTACTACCGCCGTATATGTTTTCCCGGATGTCGGGGTTGGGTTAATCGGTTCGTTTTGTATAGGCGTCAAATCGTCATCCATACCGTAATAAAGTACTCCACTGCCTTGTTGGTCTGCGAGTTTGGTGTTGATTACATTGTTGTTTACTGCGTTTCCCGGATTTCCGTAAATATATACTTTAGAAACTGCCCGAGGTATATTTATAAATTTCAATCCTTTTGCCGGATCAGTAAGTTTATTCCATTCAGAGTCCATAACTTCATCTTTGGTAACTGATTTGGAAGTTATTATTTTTCCATTGATGTCGGTTAGGTTGATTAATACACTACTCACATTCTTAATGTCTGATGTGATGATGTCCGATGGAGTAGAAGCTCTTGTCTCAACTCCACCCAAGGATACTGAAAGAGATTTTATTTCGTCCTGTGAAACGGAAATATCTTCTTTATCGCTGCAAGAGAATAATGTCATGCTTGCAACTCCTGCTAATAATAACTGTTTAATTTTCATATCTTCAAAAAATAGATGTTTATAAATTTTTCCATAACCAATAGTTTACGTACGTCTAGTTGGAATCATTACAACATTAGTTGCTTAAGAAAGTTTTTAGTTATTGTCATATTTTCTAAGAGAAATTATCCTAAGGGGCACATTTTTATGATTTTTATCCAATTTTGTATTGATTACAATATTTATTAAGTTTTCCATTGGGTTGATTTCCCTTTTACAATTGGGAGGTTATGGCTTGTTGGAGTAACTAATAGAGTAATCCCATGCCCCTCACCGTACCAAGTCCAAGCGTAAGGATACGGAGCTAATACGGTTTTGATATTGTTCGGGTGGGGAGAGACAGGAAAAACAGAACAAAAAGAGTATAACAACCTGTTGGCGGAATTAGCTGTTGGCGTGGCTTTAGTCAGGAATATATCAAATAGATATCTGGTCCGTATCTGCTCCGTAGCAAATTCGGTTAAAGGTACCTCAAACCGAATTTGCTACGGAGCAGGTACGGACCAGATACGGGGCAGGTGTGGATAGAACCCGGTCTTGAGTCCTTACAGACACGAGGAAGAAAACATTAATTATGCCAACGGGTTATAACAAAACTATTTTATCAGTGTATGTTTCTGCAGATAATCGAAAATTAGTTACTATAACCATCTGTTACATTTTTAGGCTAAGCTTGACGCAATGATTATAGATGCGCTATTATCAGACTACGCTTTTATAGGATTTTTCGACAATGTTATAGTAACCATATTTAGGAATCTATACTGTAGTTTAAGAGAACGATAGTTTTCTATTTATAATTTTATCTATTTTTTATTTCAATAGTAGTTGTCCATATTCTTTTTTTATTTACTTTTGTCTGCACTATTTTATTTGGGAATATGAACTCAAACCATAATAAATAATAATCGGCTATGACACAAATAGTAGAATTAAAAGGTACGGAGAAACGGTTATACCAACTTGTTGCTCCCTTGGTTATGAATCCTGAAGTATTGAAACAGAACTATAATTATCCTTTTCGTACGTCGGAAAGTTTTGTATGGTTTGTTGCAGTAGATGGGAAAGATGTGGTAGGTTTTCTTCCGTTGGAATATAGGAAGCGGGAGGTAGTTATTAATAACTACTATATAAAGGAGAATAATGCTGAGGTGTTGAAAACTCTTTTAGAGAAGGTTATTGCCAGCATAGATGAAGACAAACAATTAAGTTCAGTTACGTTTATCGAACATCAAACTACATTTCAGGAGCTGGGGTTTTCTGTAGAGAAGACATGGCGGCGCTATGTGAAAATGAATAAGGAGAAGTAGAAATGGCAGAACCTCAGAAGAATGTATATGAGTTAGCAGAAGAACGCTTGGATATTATTTTCAAAGAGTTTGATAATATTTGCGTCTCTTTTTCAGGCGGAAAAGATAGTGGTGTATTGCTGAACTTGTGTATCGATTATATCCGGCGCAATAATTTGAAACGGAAACTCTGTGTCTACCATATGGATTATGAAATTCAATATAGCATGACTATTGACTATGTGGACCGTATTTTGGAAGCTAATAAGGATATAGTAGATGTGTATCGAGTATGTGTCCCTTTTAAAGTAACTACGTGCACATCCATGCATCAGAGTTATTGGCGTCCTTGGGATCCGGAAATGAGAGACATATGGGTGCGGAAAATGTCGGCGGGGTGCATGACTGTAGATGACTTTCCTTTCTATACCGATGCAATGTGGGATTATGAATTCCAGATGCATTTTGCCAAGTGGCTGCATCAGAAGAAAGATGCAGTCCGTTCCTGTTTTCTTATAGGTATTCGTACGCAAGAGAGTTTTAACCGCTGGCGTAGTATCCACCTTGCCCGGAAATATCAGATGTACCATAATTATCGGTGGACTTCTAAAATCGGGAATGATATCTTCAATGCTTATCCTATTTATGACTGGAAAACAACGGATATTTGGACAGCCAATGGAAAGTTCGGTTGGGATTATAATCATTTATATGATTTATACTATAAAGCCGGTGTAAACATTGAACGTCAGCGTGTGGCAAGTCCTTTTCTTTGTGAAGCTCAAGAGAGCCTCCGTCTTTATAAAGTGATCGATCCCTCAACTTGGGGTAAAATGGTGGGGCGCGTCAACGGAGTGAACTTTACCGGCATCTATGGCGGAACGCATGCCATGGGGTGGCAGAGTGTTCGTTTACCGAAAGGCTATACTTGGAAGGAGTTTATGCAATTCCTGCTATCTACGTTGCCAGAAGACACCCGACGTAATTACCTGAAAAAACTAACTGTTAGCATTGAATTCTGGCGTACTAAAGGTGGTTGTCTTAGTGAGGAGACAATTCAGAAACTCTTAAAAGCCGGTGTGTCATTGGAAGTGGTGAACACTACCAATTACAAAACGCATAAGAAACCGGTAAAAATGGATTATCTGGATGACATTGAAATCTCTGAATTCCGTGAGATTCCAACTTACAAGAGAATGTGTGTGTGTATCTTGAAGAACGATCATGCCTGTAAATACATGGGCTTTGCCCTGAATAAGGAAGAAGCCTATAAGAGAGATAAAATAATGGAACAATTCAAAAATATGATGTTATGAGTGTAGATTTAAGTCCGGTATATGCTGTGAAGGCTGTGCCGGTGGAGAAAATCGTGGCGAATGATTATAATCCCAACATTGTGGCGCCACCAGAGATGAAACTACTGGAACTTTCTATTTGGGAGGACGGCTTTACGATGCCTTGCGTATGCTATTATGATAATGAAACGGACCGCTATATACTGGTAGACGGCTATCATCGTTATAGTGTATTGAGAAGTTCCAAGCGTATCTATCAACGGGAAAACGGTCTGTTGCCTGTTGTGGTGATCGATAAGGAATTGTCCAACCGCATGGCATCCACCATCCGACATAACCGTGCACGAGGTTCGCATAATATTGAGTTGATGTGCCACATTGTGGCTGAGTTGGATAAAGCGGGGATGTCTGACCAGTGGATAATGAAAAATATTGGCATGGACAAGGACGAACTACTTCGCCTGAAGCAGATTTCCGGTTTGGCAGATTTATTTTCGGATAAGAATTTTAGTATCCCAAATCCGATTGAAACACCGGTTCCGGAAGAATAAAAAGACCATTTGAGGCGTTTTTATTTCTATTATATTCATTTGTTCTCGTTAACAAGTGAAATATCTTGTTACAAACTTGCATAAGTTAACCAAATCTCCTACTTTTGCCAACATAAACAAATGAACAGGTTTCTTAAGTCTTTGGACATTATAAAATACTTACATGAAAAATATATTGGTAAGCGGAGGTGCCGGTTTTATAGGGTCACACCTATGCACACGGTTGGTTAACGAAGGGCATCATGTTATTTGCCTGGACAATCTATTTACCGGTGCAGAGGCGAACATAGAACATCTGAAAGGCAATGCTCATTTTGAGTTTGTAAATCATGATGTGGAGTTCCCCTATCATGCTGAATCGCTTGATGAGATTTATAATTTGGCTTGTCCTGCATCACCTATACATTACCAATATGATGCAATCAAAACGATTAAGACTTCCGTATTGGGAGCTATTAATATGTTAGGATTGGCTAAGAAAACAAATGCTAAGATTTTGCAAGCCTCGACAAGTGAGATATACGGAGATCCGGTAGTGCATCCTCAGGTAGAAAGTTATTGGGGGAATGTAAATCCAATCGGCCCCCGGTCTTGTTATGATGAAGGGAAGCGTTGTGCAGAAACTTTGTTTATGGATTATCATCGGCAAAATAACATTCGAATTAAAATTATTCGTATCTTTAACACCTATGGTTCGCGAATGTTGCCGAATGATGGAAGAGTGGTTTCTAATTTTGTTGTTCAGGCATTGAAGAACCGTGATATAACAATCTATGGAACCGGAGATCAGACGCGCAGCTTTCAGTATATTGATGATTTGATAGAAGGTATGGTGCGGATGATGAATACGGAAGACGAATTTATCGGTCCGGTGAACCTTGGAAATCCAAATGAATTTTCCATCCTTGAGTTGGCAGAAAAAGTGATTCAGTTGACGGGCTCTAAGTCGAAGTTGGTATTCAAACCACTTCCGCATGATGACCCTAAACAACGGCAGCCGGATATTACGTTGGCAAAGAAAAAGCTAAATTGGCAGCCAACTATTGAACTGGAAGACGGTTTACACCGGATAGTTGAATATTTTAGAGATTATCGTTATATAGATTAAGTAGATAAACGGGAAAACAATATAGTATAAGATGAATATGGAAATAAACCCTTCTGAGTACAAAATTCTCATCGTTGACGATGTGATGTCCAACGTATTATTGTTGAAGGTACTCTTGACAAATGAAAAATTTGCGATCGCTACGGCAAGTAACGGACGGCAAGCATTGGAGCAGGTAGATAAGGAGAACCCGGATTTGGTGTTGCTGGACGTGATGATGCCGGATATGAGTGGTTTTGAGGTGGCACAGCATTTGAAAGCTAACCCAAAAACGGCGGAAATTCCTATTATCTTTCTGACTGCACTGAACAGTACGACGGATATTGTAAAAGGTTTTCAGGTGGGGGCAAATGACTTTATCTCCAAACCTTTCAATAAAGAAGAACTGATTATCCGTGTTACCCACCAGATTTCTTTGGTAGCTGCCAAGCGTATCATTCTGAACAAGACTGAAGAATTGCAACGTACCATTGCCGGACGTGACAAGCTCTATTCGGTGATTGCTCATGATTTGCGTTCGCCTATGGGCTCCATCAAGATGGTGCTGAACATGTTGATACTGAACCTACCATCAGAAAAGATCGGTGCTGAGATGTATGAACTTTTGACGATGGCCAACCAAACGACGGAAGATGTATTCTCTCTGCTGGACAATCTGCTGAAGTGGACAAAGAGCCAGATTGGCAAGTTGAATGTGGTATATCAGGATATCGATGTGGTGGAAGTGGTAGATGGCGTAATTGATATCTTCAACATGGTAGCCGGCCTGAAAAAGATTACGATTCGCGAAGTGAAGCCTGAAAAACTGGCTGTCTATGCGGACATCGATATGTTGAAGACGGTGGTGCGCAATTTGATAAGCAATGCCATTAAGTTCAGCAACGAAGGTTCTGAAGTACTGGTGAAACTGGAAGAAAAAGAGGGTATGGTAGTAGTCAGTGTGCAAGATCATGGTTGCGGTATTGATGAAGAAGGACAAAAGAAACTGTTGCATACGGATACCCATTTCAGTACATTCGGTACGAACAATGAGGAAGGTTCCGGTTTGGGATTGCTCTTATGTCAGGACTTCGTGGTGAAGAATGGTGGTACACTGTGGTTTAGTTCCAAGAAAGGTGAAGGTTCCATATTCAGCTTCTCAGTCCCGTTGAAAAAGTAATTGTATTCAATAAAAACAGACCGTCTGTTGAGGTGAAATAGACGATCTGTTCGAGTTATATAGACCGTCTGTTTACTCTAAACAGACGGTCTGTTTTTATTATCGCTTGCAGAGGTCCTTGAAATCGCAGAATTCACACTTCTTGGTATCTTCTGTTTGGGTGAAAGGTTCCTCTGGATTGTATATTTCTTGCAGAAGATTTTTCAGACGTTCGCGGAACTCATCTTCGTAGAAGGCAAAGTTGTTGACTGGTATCTTAGGTTGACGTGGTTCTCCCATTTCGATGACGGGAGAGTATGTCTCTGATGCCGCACGGTGAATATAGAGTAGGGAAGGTGCAACCTTCAATGACTGCTGACTGCACATGATGGATGCATACAGAAAAGTCTGGAAAATGTAATTCGGGCGTCCTTCGGCAGGAGTGAACAACTGTTTAATGTTTTCGGGTGTTTTCGGAGTGCCACCGGTTTTGTAATCTACAATGCGCAGAGTATCTCCTTTGCTGTCCATGCGGTCGATAGTGCCGCCGATATTCAATGTCAGCTTTCCTTGCAGGGTTTCTATTTCCATGATTTCGTTTACCGGCTCTTCCATACCTTCCATGAAGAAAGGGGCGTATTGTAAATCATTGCGTAACAACTGTCGGAGATAGGATGCAATAACTTTGGCGTTAATAAGTTGTGTACCGTTATATTCCGGCTTTTCGGTGGGACTAATGTGGAAGAACTCTTCTTTGAATGCAGTATCCACATAATTTTGCAGTTTGACATCGTTGCGCAATAGTTGTTCCAGATCTTCTTTGCGTATTTCTTTTCCGTTAGCGGTCAGGTCCTTATATACCAGTTCGGCCGAGCGATGGAAAATGGTGCCGAACAGTGCGGAGTCTATTTCTGCACTTACTTCATCAGGAGCTTTCAATCCGGCCACATAGCGATAATAGAACCTCAACCGGCAGTCGAGATAGGCATTGAGAGCCGAAGGAGAAAATAGAGCTTTCGGATGGCGGGTGACGTCATATCTGTTATACATCCTGGCAATGATTTCCGGTGTTTTTTCAATGCAGATTTCTCTGCCGCTTTGGGGAGATTGTCCGGCCTCGAGGTATTCGCGCGAAATATCGTGTGGCGATTCGACGAGGAATTGCAGCATGAAACGGGACATCTCTCCACGGTTCAGTCCGTTTGAAGAAATGTTATATAATAAGGTGATGTTTTCGGCACGCTGTATCAGTCGGTAGAAGTAGTATGCATAGACAGCATTCTTATGTTCGATGGTGGTCATGCCGAAAGCCTTCCGTAGGTTGTAGGGGATGAAGGAAGATTCACCGCCTCCTTTGGGCAACTGGCCTTCGTTGAGGGAAAGCATGATGAGGTTGCGGAAATCGAGGTTACGTGTCTCCAATACTCCCATAACCTGCATGCCGATGGCTGGTTCGCCGTGGAAAGGGATATTCGAAGTGGCGAGCAATCGACATAACAGACGCTTCAACGTATCTACCTGCAACGTCAACTCTCCGTTATTGATAAGGCTGAGCAAACGGTTGATGAGTGTATAGCTCTTAAATAAGGATTCCCGGTAAAGCTGGTTGAAGATATCATCTGTTTTTGTTTCTGTTTCCTGTCGATAGAGGACAGAGACTTCGCGCAACATATCCGTGAGGTACTGGCAAATAGCTGAGATACCTCTTTGCGGGGTAAATACCTGTTCCAGGAAACCATCTTGTTTCAGTTCGGAAGGCAGGGGATAGAAACGGTTGTCTTTCGTCAATTGCTTTTCCAGATTTTCGGCGGAGTCGGATAGTTGCCGGGTATATGGATGCTTCAGTATGGTTTGTACGGCTTCGTATAGATAGCGTCCGGTATCTGTCCGGTATCCGCTGGTTTGCAATTCTATCAATGCAGTGATGAAACTATATACAGGTGTCTGTGCCAGCGGAAATCCCATGGTGATATTTACATTCTTCACTTCCGACGGGATGGAATGTAACACGGGCAATAACAGTGCCTCATTACAAAGCACTATGGCATTTTCTTTTTCCCTGACAGGGACTCCTGTCTCATCATTTCTTAGTACGGAACGAACCCATTCCGGCAGATAACGCGCCTGTGCATTTTCTGTAGGGGCAGAGATGAAGCGTACTTTCTTGGGATTTCTCAATACATCGAATGCTGTTTCGGGCAGTTCATTGGGAAAGGTCTTCATGTTGCGGAGGATAAACTCTCCCGCTTCGTGGGTATAGGGTGGGGTCTTCTCGCGGGGCAACCGGGTATAGAATATGTCATAATCCCAGTAGAACAATGCTTTCCCTGCATCGTGCAAGCGTTCGAAGAATTTGGTTTCCACCTTATTCAGCACATTGAAGCCGACAAATACATAATGGTCATATTTCAGCTTGTCCGGTTGTAGCTCTTCCATCACCTGGCGATACATCATACCTTCGTAAGCAATGCCGAGTTCTGTAAGATTGTTGTGGTAATGGTGATAAATGTCGCCGAGTTTGTCCCATAGGGAAATGAACTTCTCTTTGAGTTGCGTCCTCTTTTCGATGGAGAAATTCTGAAAGAACTGGCGGATGGCTTCCTCTTGTTCGGAGTCGAGGAACTCATAATCATCCATTATATTTTTTAGGTCTTGCAGGTTAGAGAAAAGACGGTCGGCGTCTACAAGATTCTTATCTACATCATCAAAATCGCTGATGAGCAGTTCTCCCCAGAAATAAAAATCATCCAGTGTCTCTTCGCTGCGGGTTTCCTCACGGAATACTTTATAGAGTTCGCATACCAGGCGGATAGGGTCACCCAGTTTCCAGGGAGAGAGTTGTCGGAACAATTCGCTGATGCTGACGTATGCAGGCGACCATAAGGGACGGTTGCTCTGTGCGGCCAGATATTCATTGAAGAACAGGCTGGCACGTTTGTTGGGGAAGACGATTGCCACTCGTGACAAGTCGTTTCCTATCTTTTGGTGTAGGTCTTGGGCAACTAATTGAAGAAAGGTTTGCATCTTGATCTTTGGGTTTTGATAATTATTCTAATCCTGTTCTGAGGTTATACATTCTCTATTAAATCTTCTTCCACATACCACAGGTAGCCTTTGATATTCTCTCTCGGATACCCCATGCGGACAAGCAATTGCATATATCCTTTCACTTGCTTGTTATATTTTTTATTCTGCTTTCCGAATTTGAAGTCTACGATGACAATCTCGTCACCACGCATCATTACGCGGTCGGGGCGGCGGGTGTGCAGCTCTCCATTCTCTTGCCAGATGATGTCACATTCGTTGAATAACTGCCAGGTTCCCGAATACCAGTCCTGTACTTGGGGGAGGGAGAAGGCACGGTGAGTCAGCTCCCGTATTTCTTCTTCTGTTTCCGGTTTACTGATGATACCTTCGAATATGAGTTGTGTAATGGCGTTGTCGATATCTTCTTCCGTTTCGATGGCGGAGAAAAGTGTATGTAATAATCGTCCCCGGTTTATGAAACGGCTGTCAGACTCTTCTTCATCCACTCCCTGAATGAAATCGGCAGAACGGTTCGATTGCCGGAACTCAATATCGTGCCTCATGCTTTCCATATGCACGGGGAGCTTATCCGGTTTTTGAGCGAGGCGGTTGAGGGAAGAGTCACGTGTGGCGGGCTCTACTACAGATGGACAGAGTTCTCCGCTTTCATAAGGTTCTTCTTCGTCCCAGCCTTCTTTGCCTTCCTTGGCAGCCACTTGCGGCAGTGCATTGGTGAGCAGCTCGGACATGGTTCCTTTCTGGCCTTTTTTACTCCAGAGAATCAGATTCTTCCCGGCACGGGTAAATGCTACGTAAAGCAGGTTCAGGTTATCTACCCACAGTTGCAGGCGCTCATCCTGATAATCCTGTCGATACACGGATTCGGCCATAGTAGATGAGTAATTCACCGGGACGATGTCGAGTGCGCTGAATGGCGTCTCGGTGGGAGAGCACCATATTAGCTGATTATTGGTTTCGTTCTCCAATTTCCAGTCACAGAAGGGAATAAGCACGGTGTGAAACTCTAAACCTTTTGATTTATGGATAGAAAGAATACGGATGCCATCCATCTCACCACTGGGAATGGTTTTGTTGCACAATGTCTCGTCCCAGAAACGGATGAAGGTATCCAAATCTGAGGAATTGCTTTGCAGATATTCCGTTACAGCATCAAAGAAAGAGAACAGGTAAGCATCCTGTTTTTCAATCCGGTTCATTCCGAACAGACTGAAAAGCTCTTCCAGTAATTCGTATAGCGGCATTAACCGGAGAGTTTCCATGCAGGAAACAAACTTCTCCGGGAGTACGTCCTGTGGCTTGGCAGTCAGCAAATCGTCCCAATCGGGATTTGCGCTTCCGTTTTCTTCTTTATTGATTTGCAGCTTGTAATTAGTAATCAGTGAAGCTCGGGCCACTTTGTTTTCCGGATTTGAAAGATAACGCAAGGCATCTATCAGCATGCAGAGTGCTAGAGAGGCATCCAGGCGAAATGCTTCGTCGGAAACGATAGGCAAATGCATGGTCTTGTCGAAATAGTCGGCAATGGGAGGGATATTCTTGTTTTTACGTACCAGAATGGTGATGTCACTCAGCTTCACACCGGCTTCCAATAATCGTTTTACTTCCTCTCCCAATGCGATAAGCGTCAGTTCCACATAGTCATGCTCTTCATCCGGTTCCAGGAAATCTACTTTGACATAGCCTTTGGTTTCTGTACGCGGTGATTCTTGTGCAACGTCTGCATAAGCTCGTTGCAATGGCTGGCAATCTTCCTGCAACTCTTTCAGATGAAGCATATTTAAATATTCTACTGCGGCAGCAAACAGGAAATTGTTGAACCGGATGATATTGGTTTCACTCCGACGATTGGTTTTTAATGTCTCCACACGCACAGGGAAGTTGTTAAGTTGAGAGTTGGCGGAGTTTCCCAGACCGTTTAATATTCTCCAGTCTCCGTTGCGCCAACGATAGATGGATTGCTTTACATCGCCTACAATCAAACTGTCGGCTCCCTGCGAAAGACCTTCCAGTAACAGGATTTTGAAATTATCCCATTGCATCCGACTGGTGTCCTGAAATTCATCAATCATCACATTCCGGATGTTGGCTCCAATTTTTTCGAATACAAATGAGGAATCTCCGTCTCGCACCAGGTTATGGAGTAGGGCGTTGGTATCTGACAACAGGAAACGATTATGCTCCCGGTTCAACTCGCGCACTTCCTCATCAATGTGTGCAAGTAATTGCAATTTGTTCAAGTGTTGTAGTGACAACCGGCAACTGTTTACTTGTTTATTGTTCCTTGGCCTGAATGTTTCCGCATCCTGCAGCAAGGGGAGTAAACTCGTTTCGGCCAGATGAATGATGTCGTTTTTACGCGTTGAAGTCTTGGTTGCCCAGTTCTTTGCGTCGTCCAGACTATTTTTCAATGTGGCATTCAGTACATCTTTGTCTGATAATCGTCCGTCCCGCAACTTGCGGAAATAGCTGCCTATTCCTCGTGCTCCGCCTTTCAGGTCTTCTGCGGTCAGCGCGTGGGCTTCCAGTTCTCCTATGAATTGCTCGTAGAAGCCTTTCATTTGTTCTAGGGCTTCCGTTTCCATTTCCCGCAACAGGCTGCGGTATAGCTTGATGGTATCCGGGTGTTTCAGTTGTTGCCGCAGTCCTTCGCCGCGTTCTATGTATCCTTCGTCGAAGATATTCCATCCGAACCGTTTGATTTCATTAGAGACATTCCAGCGTTTGTCATCAGCAATACGTTCGTTGATGTAGTCCAATAACCATGCCAGTACGGGAGACGAAGGTGTCAGCTTCTCAATGAGACTATCTACGGCGTCGCTCAATACTTCGGTATTGTTCAGTTCTATGTTCAGGTTGGGGCTTAAATCCAGTTCCCGCGCCAGGTTGCGCATCACTGACTGGAAAAAAGAGTCAATGGTTTCTACGCGAAAACGGCTATAGTCATGCAGCATATATTGCAATGCCGTTCCTGCCGCCCGGCGGATGTCGGAGTCGGATAGATTTTTCCGCTGCAAGTCTTCGCGGATACGGTTCAGATAGGGTTCCGATGCCGGGTCATTTACCCAGATGCCGTAAAGTTGCTGCAAGATACGTTCCTTCATTTCTGCCGTAGCCTTATTGGTAAAGGTTACGGCAAGAATTTGTCGGTAAGCTCTTGGATTCAGAATCAGGTGTTTAATGTATTCTACGGCAAGGGTGAACGTCTTTCCGGAGCCGGCTGAGGCTTTATATACTAATAATTCCATGTTGATTTGCGGGATTGAACTTTGCTACAAACATACGCAAAAAACATGAAACTATGAGTATATCTGTTGGCGGAATTACTTCGTCTTTGTACAGAAATGAACTAATTCTGCTTTATGCGTAAACTATTTCTGTTCTTGCAAGAATAATATTAGTTTATCGTAGTAACGGAATAAGTAGATTGTAATGTTGAAATCCAATATAGTGCCTGAGTAGCTTTAGCAGAGGTATGAGCATAAAAAAAGGAGTACCGCTGTACTCCAACCTTTGTTAACCTTAAATCTAATACTATGAAAAACACATTGCAAAGATACGGACTATTGGAATATTTGCAAATTATCCAAAGAAAAAAGTATGTTTTATAACACTTATTAGTAGAAGTAATCCGTTCTTCTATTTATTTTAAGAAAAAAGTATTTTATTCCTACTTTTCTTTTAGTAAATCCTCCATCTTCAGCAACTCGTCGCGATACTGTGCAGCTTCGATAAAGTCGAGTTTCTTGGCTGCTTCTTGCATGAGCTTTCTCGTACGTTCGATACTCTTTTCCAACTGCGGACGGGACATATATTGTACAATTGGGTCGGCAGCAATGCTGGCAGAACTCTCTTGCTCGATGTAGGGGCGGGGAGCAAGAGTTGCTCCTTTTCCAGCAGGACCTTCTTCTGTTATAGTATTCGTGGCAAATACATTGAGGTTCTTTGCTTTTTTTATTTGTTGAGGCGTGATGCCATTTTCTTCATTGTATTTTAATTGCTTTTCACGGCGGCGGTTAGTTTCATCAATTGTCAGCCGCATACTGTCGGTCATGCGGTCGGCATACATGATAACCATACCATTTACATTACGTGCTGCACGTCCGGCGGTCTGTGTCAGTGAACGGTGCGAACGTAGGAAACCTTCTTTATCTGCATCGAGGATGGCGACGAGCGATACTTCCGGGAGGTCCAATCCTTCACGTAACAGATTGACGCCGACCAGTACATCATACAATCCTTCACGGAGGTCACTCATGATTCTCACACGTTCCAGTGTATCTACGTCACTATGGATATAGTTGCACTTTACATTATTATTCAAAAGGAATTCCGTCAACTCTTCCGCCATGCGTTTGGTAAGCGTGGTAACAAGCGTACGTTCATTGCGTTCTATGCGTATCTGGATTTCTTCCATGAGGTCGTCTATCTGGTTGTGGCTGGGACGTACTTCAATTATCGGATCCAACAACCCGGTAGGACGAATAACCTGTTCCACGACAATACCTTCCGACTGAATCAATTCATAATCCGCAGGCGTTGCACTGACATAAATCACTTGTTTTGCCATTTCCTCGAATTCTTCGAACTTCAACGGACGATTGTCCATGGCAGCCGGCAGTCGGAAACCATATTCTACAAGGTTTATTTTACGGGCGCGGTCACCACCATACATTGCACGTATCTGAGGTACACTCACATGACTTTCATCTATAACAATCAGAAAATCTTCCGGAAAGAAGTCTAACAGACAATAAGGACGAGTGCCGGCAGCACGGCCGTCAAAATAGCGCGAATAGTTTTCTATGCCTGAGCAGTGTCCCAATTCGCGTATCATTTCCATGTCATATGTAACTCGTTCCTGAAGGCGTTTTGCTTCAAAAGGACGTCCCTCGCTTTCAAACCATTGTACTTGCTTGTGCAGATCGTCTTCTATTTCGTGGATAGCCCGTAGTGTAGCTTCTTTGGTTGTCATGAATAGATTAGCGGGATATATCTTGTAAGCATCAAAGCGGGCAATGGTCACACCACTAATCGGGTCCACTTCCTCAATGCTGTCCACTTCGTCTCCCCAGAAAATGATACGCAGCAAATTATCGGCATATGCCAGATAAATATCTACCGTGTCTCCTTTTACGCGGAAATTTCCACGATTCAAGTCTATGTCGTTGCGTACGTAAAGGCTGTCCACCAGGCGACGTAAGAATACATTCCGGCTGAATGCTTTGCCTTGCTGTACTTCTATTACATTACTATAGAAATCCGATGGATTGCCCATACCATATATGCAGGATACGGAAGAGACGACCACTACATCTTTTCGTCCTGAGAGCAGGGAAGAGGTAGCAGCCAACCGTAGCTTGTCGATTTCATCATTGATGGCAAGATCCTTCTCTATATATGTATCGGAAGATGGAAGATAGGCTTCCGGCTGATAATAGTCGTAATAGGAAACATAATACTCTACAGCATTATTGGGGAAGAAACCCTTGAATTCACTGTAGAGCTGAGCCGCCAATGTTTTATTATGGCTTAATATTAACGTTGGTTTATTGATATTGGCAATTACATTGGCTATGGTGAATGTCTTTCCCGAACCGGTGACACCAAGTAATGTTTGCGCAGGAACTCCCTGAATCACGCCGTCAGTGAGCTGTGCAATGGCCTCCGGTTGGTCGCCGGTCGGCTTATAAGCGGATGTTAATTCAAATTTATTCATTTTCTCTCCTTATGGACGGCAATATTCGGGAAAATGCTTGAGATAAACAAATTTTTTTTATTCCTTTGCAGGAAATAAGTATTAATAATAACCATCAATGTAATACAACGAAGACATGATTTGGAATGAAAGTATCGAATGCATGGATCGCGAAAGCCTTCGTAAAATCCAGAGCATCCGCCTCAAGAAGATTGTGGAGCATGTTTATCACAACACTCCTTTCTACCGCAAAAAAATGCAGGAACTGGGAATCACTCCGGACGATATCAATAGTATAGACGATATCGTGAAGCTACCTTTTACTACTAAATACGACCTGCGCGATAATTATCCTTTCGGACTTTGTGCCGTTCCCATGAGTCAGATAGTACGTATCCATGCCTCGTCAGGTACGACGGGTAAGCCTACTGTAGTAGGGTATACACGTAAGGATCTCTCATCCTGGACAGAATGTCTCTCACGTGCATTTACAGCTTACGGTGCGGATAGTTCCGACTTCTTCCATGTGGCTTACGGATATGGTTTGTTCACCGGTGGATTGGGTGCGCATGCAGGTGCTGAGAATATCGGTGCTTCGGTTATACCGATGTCAAGTGGTAACACAGAAAAGCAGATCACTCTGATGCATGATTTTGGTTCTACAGTATTATGCTGTACGCCTTCTTATGCGCTTTATCTGGCAGATGCCATTAAAGATTCCGGTTTTCCCCGTGAAGAATTCAAATTAAAAATAGGAGCTTTCGGTGCAGAGCCTTGGACGGAGAATATGCGCCATGAGATTGAAGAGAAGTTAGGCATTAAAGCCTATGATATATATGGATTAAGTGAAATAGCAGGTCCGGGTGTGGGCTACGAATGTGAGTGTCAGCATGGTACTCATCTTAATGAAGACCATTACTTCCCCGAAATTATTAATCCGAATACATTGGAACCGGTTGCTCCCGGTGAAACGGGTGAGCTTGTCTTTACGCATCTGACTAAAGAAGGCATGCCTTTGCTGCGTTACCGTACCAAGGATCTCACCGCTCTGCATTATGACAAATGTCCATGTGGACGTACGCTTACCCGTATGGATCGTATCCTCGGTCGTAGTGATGACATGCTTATTATCCGTGGGGTCAATGTATTCCCGACGCAGATAGAATCCGTCATTCTCGAGATGCAGGAATTCGAACCGCATTATCTCTTGATAGTAGACCGCAAAAACAATACGGATATTATGGAATTGCAGGTTGAAGTCCGTCCGGAGTATTATTCGGATGAGATTAACAAGATGCTGGCGTTGAAGAAGAAACTGGCAGCCCGTCTGCAAAGCGTACTTGGTCTGGGCGTGGATGTTCGTCTGGTAGAGCCTCGCAGCATTGAACGCAGTGTGGGTAAGGCTAAACGAGTAATTGATAATCGTAAACTTTGATTAATTATTAATTATTAAATATGAATTATTAATAGCCCGTGGGATGTCCCTAATTAATAATTCATAGCTAATAGTTGATAATTAATAATTAATAATTCATAGTTAATAATTAAGATCATGGTAGCAAAACAACTTTCTATTTTCCTGGAGAATAAGTCCGGTCGTCTGACTGAAGTGACTGAAGTGCTTGCAAAAGAAGGTGTCAACCTTTCCGCTCTCTGTATTGCTGAGAATGCTGATTTCGGTATTCTTCGCGGCATCGTATCTGAACCGGATAAGGCATATAAAGCTTTAAAAGATAATCATTTTGCTGTGAATGTGACGGATGTGGTAGGCATCAGTTGCCCCAATATTCCGGGTTCATTGTCAAAAGTCCTGCGTTTCTTATCTGACGAGGGCGTTTTCATTGAATATATGTATTCATTTGCCAACGGTAATACGGCCAATGTCATTATTCGTCCTAATGATATGGAAAACTGCATCCGTGTGCTGACTGAGAAGAAAGTCGATTTGCTTGCGGCGAGTGATTTGTATAAATTATAATGACCATTTTTTAGACCGCTTATTATCCTAGTTCGTCGTGAATAGACTGGCGTTTATCGGTCATTTTCTGGTTTTTGAAAAATTAAGGTTCGTATCGTTGCTTTATTCGATGCGAACCTTTATCTTTGCACATTATTTGAAAAGCTAAGAATGAAGAAGAACATCTTAATAACTTTGCTTGCAGCAATGTTACTCTCCTCGTGTGGAGAATATAATAAGCTGTTAAAAAGCACCGACTATGAGTATAAGTATGAGGCGGCAAAGAACTACTTCGCAAAAGGGCAGTACAATCGTGCAGCAACGTTGCTTAATGAGTTAATTGCTATCCTTAAGGGTACAGACAAAGCAGAGGAATCCCTCTATATGCTGGGTATGAGCTACTACAACCAGAAAGACTATCAGACGGCAGCTCAGACTTTTGTCCAATATTATAATGTATATCCTCGTGGAACGTTTACCGAACTGGCACGTTTCCATGCCGGAAAAGCGTTATATCTGGATACTCCGGAACCCCGTCTTGATCAGTCCGGCACATATAGTGCTATACAGCAGTTGCAGATGTTCATGGAATATTTTCCGCAAAGCTCAAAGAAAGAAGAAGCTCAGGACATGATATTCAAGTTGCAGGATAAATTGGTGATGAAGGAGTTTCTTTCAGCCAGACTTTACTATAACTTGGGTAACTATTTGGGAAATAATTATCAATCCTGTGTGATCACTGCACAGAATGCTTTGAAGGATTATCCTTATACGAACCTTCGCGAAGATTTGTCTATTCTTATTCTGCGTGCCAAATACGAAATGGCCATCTATAGTGTAGAAGATAAGAGGGCAGAACGTTATCGCGAAACGGTGGATGAATATTATGCTTTCAAGAATGAGTTTCCTGAAAGTAAATATCTGAAAGAAGCTGATAGGATATTCAAAGATTCAGAGAAGATATTGAATGAGGATAAATCAAGTGACGATAAACAGATTTAGGATAATATTAATTTAGATATTTATGGATTACAAGAAAACAAATGCTCCTGGCAGTACGGTTACACGTGACATGATGGAGTTGTGTGCGGATACCGGTAATGTATATGAAACCGTATCTATCATCGGTAAGCGTGCAAACCAGATCAGTGTGGAAATCAAGAATGACCTTTCAAAGAAATTGGCAGAGTTTGCTTCCTATAATGATAACTTGGAAGAAGTATTCGAGAACCGGGAGCAGATTGAAATTTCACGCTATTATGAGAAATTGCCGAAACCGACGTTGATTGCAACACAAGAATACGTTGAGGGTAAGATTTACTATCGTAACCCGGCAAAAGAGAAAGAGAAATTACAGTAAATGAAATTACTATAAAGGTGTGCCCGAGTGAGATTTACTCAGGCACACCTTTGTTGTTTTAACAAAGAAAAGAGGATATGATACAACGAATTCAATCTGTTTATTTATTGATTGTGACAGGTTTGCTGATAGCTGCCATGTGCTTGCCTGTAGGGCAGTTTATAGCTGCGGACGGAGTTACTGAATATGTTTTCAAACCGTTGGGCGTGACATTGGTGAATAATGCTTTTCAATCTACGTGGGGATTGTTTGGAATACTATTTTTAAGTACCGTCGTGGCATTCTGTACTATTTTTCTGTTTCGTAACCGAATGTTGCAGGTGCGTATGACAATATTCAACAGTATTCTTTTGATAGGATACTATGCGGCATTTTTCGTGTTTATGTTTATGCTGAAAGATGATTTGGATGCAATGTCTTTCCAGTTGGGTTGGGCGCTTTGTCTTCCGGCTGTCTCTATAATATTGAATTATTTGTCTTTTCGGGCTATTTATCGTGACGAGGTGATGGTGAAAGCTGCGGACAGCTTTCGGTTGAGAAAATAAAAGAGATACATATAAAGAAAGCGTCCCGGAACTTTTTCATAGAAGTTCCGGGACGCTTTCTTTATATGTATGTGAATTTCTTCAAGATTACTTCTTGAGGTCAAACAGATAAGTCATTTTCACTACTATGGCACCATGTGCCGAACGGGAGAAATAGTCTTTCTTGGTGCTCTTATAAAAGTCGGATAAAGCGTAGTAGTATCTGCCCTCTACAAGGAAATTTCCGGCTTTGGTGCGTAATTCTAATCCTGCCCCCCCTGTGATACCGTAGTCGAATTTGTTTTCTACATTTTTATCATGTTGCTCAGTAGTGGCATTGGTAACACTTTCCCATGCATCATTTTTTGTTCGTGTATCACTGAGAAAGAATCCTATTTGCGGGCCTGCATGGATGAAAAACTGCACTCCCCGGTCTCTGCCGAATGCCAGATGCGCTAAGAGAGGTATTTCTACATAATTCATCTTGCGTGTATATTGCAAATCGGGGAAATCTTCATAAAATTCATCCCAACCATGCTGAGAGAAGTTCAACTCAACTTGTGCGCCGCAAATCATACTGAAATATTTCTCCGAAATATAGCGCGCCGTCAGACCACCATTAATACCCATCAGGTTTTTCTGCCGGACGGTAGGAGAAAAGCTGACACTATTGAGATTGATACCGCCATTGAATCCTACTGCAAAGTTCTGGCGTTGCTCGCCTATTTGCGCACGACCAGGCAATACCCATACAGTAAGTAGCAGGGCGGCTCCTATGATGTTTTTTATCTTCATTGTTTTCGGGTTTAAAAACTTCTGTTATCAATCATAATCCAACTTTATCAACTCGTAGTTCTTGGTGAAGCGCACAAAGAATACCTTCTTGTTGATGAGCCCCCCCCAATTGTTTACGCGTTGGAATTTGAATCCGGTTTGGATAGGCGTCAGATCCATACGTTGCATATTCTTCTCCAACTCGGAGCCATAGCGTGACAGGCCTTTGAGAAAGAAATAACCTGTATCGAAGCCCAGCATTCCGAATTTCGGATAACGTTCTTCCATATCCTTGCCATACCATCTGCGATAACTCTTAGTGAAATTAATAGCTGCTGGCAACAGGTTGTTGGTGTAGAATGATGAATAGAAATAGGTATCTAATTCAAAAAATGCTTCCAAATGATCTTTAGTGTAAGTCTGCCATTCCGGATAACCGAACAAATGGATGTTGCTTTCCGGATTATCGCGAACCAACAAAGTCAGTTGGGGAAGTATCTTTATCAAGGTTACATTGCTTCCTGATGTAGGAATGAATATGTTTTCCCGGTCGGCACGCAGCACTGTTTTCAGAGACTCCACCGTTGCGTCTTCTTTCAAAGATTTCATAGGGATAGAACGGTTTTTCAGTTCATCTTTCAGTCCTTTGATGAATTCTACTTTATCCTTTGTACCTGTGCTGGCTTCTATGAAGATGACGTTGGCATTCGGGAATTGGCGGACAAAGTGGTCATACACTTCGGAGTAAAGGTATGACTGAGGAGTATTAATCTGATAAATAGCCGGATTACGGAATACGCTGTTGTCCTTTGATGTGAACGGTATCACCAGGCGGATATCATTCTTCTGGGCAAAATCTGCCAAAGGTTTGATATGCTGTTGATGTAGCGGACCGAAAATAATATCCATATCTTTCATTTCCTTTTTGGAGAGGATGCTATTCAGGGAAGTACTTTCAGAACCGGAATTATAAGTGTATAAATCAACGGAAACTCCGCTACGCTTCAAGCTATCTACAGCCATGAGGAAACCTTCGTAATATTCCACCATACGTGCCGCATCGTTCTTGGATACATCCAGGAAAGGCAGGATAATAGCAGCTTTGATTGTACTGAAACGCTCTGTAACCTTCTGATTTTCGCTGAACAGTTCGCTGTTGCTGGGAGCTACCTGTGGTTGAGTAGCGGTTGCCACTTGTGCGGTAGGGAAGGGAATACAAAGGAATGTGCCTTTCTTTATATTGTTTTCACCTTTAAGTTCGGGGTTGGCGGCTATTAGTTCAGCTTCTGAAATTCCATATTCGCGGCTGATACTGTATACTGTTTCTTTTCGTTTCACTTTGTGCATCTCTTTGCAACGGGATTCCACAGGCCCTTGGATGGGAGGAATAACGGACTCTGTAACTGTTTCCGTAGTAACTACACCAGCCTCGCTGGCAGAAGGAATGCGTATCACCTGACCGATGCGGAAGTTCTCTGCGCTAAGTCCGGGGTTGGCATCGCAAATCGCCTTGGCCGATACACCGTATTTGATGGTTAGCCGATAGAGGGTTTCGCCTTGCGCTATGGTATGGAAAGTTTCCGTCTGAGTATTGGCGGCTGTACGTGGAATGCGAAGTGTACGTCCCACGAAGATTTTTTCGTCGCTTCCTGGATTCAACTTTACAATGTCCGACTGTGCGACACCATACATACTGGATATAGAATAAAGGCTTTGCCCTTTTTCAATGGTATGCAGAAAATATGACTGATTCTCTTGTGCAAATGCGCCCAGACTGCATGCACCGGCAAGCAGTAAGGAGCAGAAAATCCGGTTAATCGTTCTCATTCGATATCGTTGGTTTATGTTTACAATTTCCCAAAGTAGCTGCAAAGGTAAGAATTTTGCCTAAAATTAACGAACGGAATGAGTTAAGAAATAATATTGTGCATTTTAAAACTGAAAAATCTTGTGTATGCGCTGATATTCGCTTGGAAACCGTTATTTTTGCAGGTATTATGCGATGCGGATTGTTTTTATATATCGGTTGTGTGGCGATGCTGCTGCTCGGATATTTACCGGTGTGGGCTGGCGGGGGAAAGACGGTATTGTTGGATATGTCTCCCGTAGCAATCTTGCTTTCTGAAAATGGGGCGATGCCCGAGGAAAGCGTTTCCGTTTATCCGGGCGATATGTACACCGGTGCCGCTCCTCTTGAGTTCCGTTTTCTGTGGAGAGAATCTGCGGATACCGGAGATTCATCGGATGAAACCGTAGATTATCGTTATGAATGGAATTTCTCCCGTGATGCAGCTTTCAACGATATTTTCCTGACACGTTTCGATGCTGAGACTATCTATAGTTTCCAGGAGTCCGGCGTGTTCTATGTTCGTCTGATTACAACAAATACCGAGACGGGGAAAACTGATTCTTCCGATGCTTTCATAATCCGCATTGCTGAATCGGAGCTCAAAGTGCCGAATGCTTTCTCTCCCAATGGAGACGGAGTAAATGATGTGTTCCGCGTAAAGCATAAATCGCTGGTCCGCTTCAACGCATATGTCTTCAACCGTTGGGGGCAAGAACTTTATCGCTGGGGTTTGCAAAACATAGACGCCGGATGGGATGGAACGGCTCATGGGAAAAATGTTCCTGAGGGCGTCTATTTCATAGTAGTGGAAGCGGAAGGAGCGGATGGAGTTAATTATAAGATTAAAAGTGATATTAATATATTAAGATAAATGACAGAAGAAACAGAATACATCAATGTATATGGTGCGCGCGTGCACAATCTGAAAAATATCGATGCTGAAATTCCCCGTAACAGTCTTACTGTGATTACGGGGCTGAGTGGAAGCGGCAAGTCATCCTTGGCGTTCGACACGCTTTTTGCTGAGGGACAGCGTCGCTATATCGAAACTTTTTCTGCGTACGCCCGCAATTTCCTGGGAAATTTGGAGCGTCCTGATGTTGATAAGATTACAGGATTGAGCCCGGTTATTTCCATTGAGCAAAAGACGACGAATAAGAATCCCCGTTCTACGGTAGGTACGACGACGGAAATTTACGACTATTTACGTCTGCTTTATGCCCGTGCCGGTGTGGCATACTCTTATCTTTCGGGTGAAAAAATGGTGAAATACACCGAAGAGCAAATTCTCGATCTTATTCTGAAAGATTATAAAGGCAAGAAGATTTATATTCTTGCTCCGTTGGTGCGTACCCGTAAAGGACACTATAAGGAGTTGTTTGAACAAGTTCGGAAGAAAGGGTATCTTTATGTTCGTGTAGACGGCGAGGTGCGCGAGGCACTGCCCGGTATGAAACTGGACCGTTATAAGAATCATGACATCGAAGTTGTTATCGATAAACTGGTTGTGACGGATAAGGATGATGTCCGCCTGAAAAACAGTGTGGCTACTGCTATGCTTCAAGGAGATGGCCTGCTGATGATACTCGATTTGCAATCTGAAAGTGTACGTCATTACAGTAAACGGTTGATGTGTCCCGTCACCGGATTATCCTATCGTGAACCGGCGCCTCACAACTTCTCATTCAATTCTCCGCAAGGTGCGTGCCCCAAGTGTAAGGGTTTGGGAGTTGTCAATCAGATTGATGTGGAGAAAGTCATCCCCGACCGGGAACTTTCCATCTATGAAGGTGCTGTTATTCCGTTAGGGAAATATAAAAATAGTATGATCTTCTGGCAGATAGCCGCTTTACTGGAAAAATATGAGGCTACGTTGAAAACTTCTGTTAAGGAACTGCCGGATGAAGCTATTGATGAAATCCTTTATGGTTCGGATGAACGCATCAAAATTAAGAGTTCCCTTATCGGAACTTCATCCGATTACTTTGTTACATTTGAAGGTGTGGTGAAATACATTCAGATGTTGCAGGAGAAAGATGCTTCCGCCACAGCGCAGAAGTGGGCGGAGCAGTTTGCTAAAACTGCGGTTTGTCCGGAATGTAAGGGAGCAAGGCTAAATAAGGAAGCTTTGCATTTCCGTATCCATGATAAGAATATTTACGAACTATCCTGCATGGACATCAATGAACTTTATGATTGGTTGATGACTGTGGATGAACATCTTGATAGTAAACAACAGCAGATTGCTGCTGAGATACTTAAAGAAATCCGTACCCGCCTGAAATTCCTTTTGGATGTCGGATTGGACTATCTGGCTCTCGACCGTGGCTCTGTAACCCTTTCCGGTGGTGAGAGCCAGCGTATCCGCCTGGCTACGCAAATCGGTTCGCAACTAGTGAATGTGCTCTACATTCTCGATGAGCCGAGTATCGGTTTGCACCAGCGGGATAACCAGCGGCTTATCCACTCTCTGAAAGAATTGAGAGACATAGGCAACTCCGTTATTGTTGTGGAGCATGACAAGGATATGATGATGGCAGCTGACTATGTGATAGATATGGGACCGAAAGCCGGTCGCCTGGGCGGTGAAGTCGTCTTCTCCGGAACTCCGAATGAGATGCTGAAAACACATACACTAACTTCGCAGTACCTCAATGGTGAGCGTGAGATTGAAATACCTGCCAAACGGCGTGAAGGTAATGGACATAGTCTGTGGCTTCGTGGTGCACGCGGAAATAATCTGAAAGGAGTGGATGTAGAGTTCCCTCTGGGCAAGCTGATTTGTGTGACTGGTGTATCTGGCAGTGGAAAATCTACGCTTATCAACGAGACGTTGCAGCCTATTCTTTCGCAGAAATTCTACCGTTCGCTTCAAGATCCTTTGGAATATGATAGTATCGAAGGACTGGAAAATATTGATAAAGTGGTGAATGTAGACCAGTCTCCATTGGGACGTACACCACGTTCCAACCCGGCAACATATACGGGAGTTTTCTCTGATATCCGTAACCTGTTTGTTGGATTGCCGGAAGCTAAGATACGCGGTTATAAACCGGGCCGTTTTTCTTTCAATGTTAGTGGCGGACGCTGTGAAGCCTGTCAGGGTAACGGTTACAAAACCATTGAAATGAACTTCCTGCCGGATGTGTATGTACCCTGTGAGGTATGTCATGGCAAACGCTATAACCGCGAAACATTGGAAGTGCGTTTCAAAGGAAAATCTATTGCCGATGTGCTGGATATGACTATCAACCGTGCCGTAGAATTCTTTGAAAATGTACCGCAAATTCTGAATAAGATTAAAGTGATACAGGAGGTCGGTTTGGGATATATCAAATTGGGACAATCTTCTACCACACTTTCCGGTGGCGAAAGCCAACGCGTGAAGCTGGCGACCGAACTTTCCAAACGAGATACGGGTAAGACGCTTTATATCCTCGATGAACCCACTACCGGGCTTCACTTTGAAGATATCCGTGTACTGATGAATGTACTTAATAAATTAGTGGATAAAGGCAATACGGTTATTGTCATCGAGCATAATCTTGATGTCATCAAAATGGCGGATTACATCATAGATATGGGACCTGACGGTGGTAAGGGTGGGGGGCAACTCCTTAGCTTCGGTACACCGGAAGAAGTGGCGAAAAGCAAGAAAGGATATACTCCCAAATTCCTGAAAGAAGAATTGAAAGGATAAATTATGAAAATCAATAAAACGAATGCAGCGAGGCTTTTAGATAAAGCCAAAATCGCATACGAACTGATTCCCTATGAAGTGGACGAAAACGATTTAAGCGCCATTCATGTGGCGAACAGTTTGGGTGAGGATATCGAACAGGTATTCAAAACCCTTGTTCTGCATGGCGATAAGAACGGCTATTTCGTATGTGTCATTCCCGGTGAGCATGAAGTGGATTTAAAACTGGCGGCTAAAGCTTCCGGCAACAAGAAGTGCGACCTTATTCCGATGAAAGAATTGCTTCCCCTGACAGGATATATTCGTGGCGGATGTACGCCTATCGGCATGAAGAAGCCTTTCCCTACTTATATTCATGAGTCCTGCTTGAACTATCCATCTATTTATATAAGTGCCGGTCAACGTGGATTGCAGCTAAAACTTGATCCAAATGATTTAATTAAGGAGGTTCATGCTGAAGTTTGTGCTCTTTTTCATGACTAATTTTACTTTTTCACACGATATTTCAGCAAAATGTATATATTTGCATTTAATAAACAAAAATCAATCTAATTACTAATTTAAAAACTTATATCTATGTTCAAGAATCATCCTAAAGGTCTGCTGGCGGCTGCTATCTCCAATATGGGCGAACGGTTCGGCTACTACATCATGAACGCCGTGCTGGTATTGTTCCTCTGCTCCAAGTTTGGCCTGAGCGACGAAACCAGTTCCATTATTTATTCGGTCTTCTATTGCGGAATTTATGTACTAAGCCTGGTAGGCGGTATCATTGCCGATAAGACACAAAACTATAAAGGAACTATCATGTCGGGACTGATAGTGATGTCGTTGGGCTACGTCATTCTGTCAATTCCCGTCTTGTCCACAGCCGATAATATTGATTGGCTGCTTCCCCTGACTTGTGTTTCCCTGTTCTTTATTGCTTTCGGTAACGGACTTTTCAAAGGAAACCTGCAAGCTATTGTAGGTCAGATGTATGACAATCTGGAAAAAGAAGCTGAGAAAAAAGGACCCGAAGCGCTGAAATTGGCTAAGAGCCGTCGTGATTCAGGTTTTCAGATTTTCTATGTATTTATCAATATCGGTGGTCTGATTGCGCCTTTTGTTGCTCCTATGCTCAGAGAATGGTGGCTGAAAGTTCACAGCATGATGTACAACGCTGATCTACCTGCATTGTGCCATCAGTATATTAAGGAAGGTGCCAATATGGCTTCTGACAATCTCTCTAATCTGAATGAGCTGGTTGCCAAAGTGGGTGGTACGGTGACAAATGATTTGGCTCCGTTCTGTACTCAGTATCTTGATGTGTTTAATACAGGTATCCACTATTCATTCATAGCTTCGGTAGTGGCTATGCTTATTTCTCTCTTTATTTTTATTGCGTGCAGGAAAGTATTCCCTACACCGGGTAAGAAGGAAAAGCAAGAATCGGTTAGTTATACTGCTGAAGAGAAAGCCGCTATGGCAAAGGAGATAAAACAACGTCTGTATGCATTGTTTGCAGTGTTGGGTATCGTAATTTTCTTCTGGTTCTCGTTCCATCAGAACGGACAGTCGCTTTCACTCTTTGCCCGCGACTTCGTAGTAACCGATAGCATTGCGCCCGAAATCTGGCAAGCTGTGAATCCGTTCTTTGTAATCGTACTTACTCCGCTCATCATGCTCTTCTTTGGCTCGCTCGCCCGTCGTGGTCAGCAGATTTCCACCCCAAAGAAGATTGCTATCGGTATGGGTATTGCAGGACTTGCTTTCTTGTTCCTTACTATTTATTCAGCAATGCAAGGCTATCCTTCAGGTACTGAGTTCAAGGCGATGGCAGACTCTGCTAAAGCCGGACTGAAAGCCGGACCGTGGGTATTGATTGTGGTTTATTTCTTCTTGACTGTAGCCGAACTTTTCATTTCACCGCTTGGTCTTTCATTCGTTTCTAAGGTAGCTCCTAAGCATATTCAGGGCTTGTGTCAAGGCTTGTGGCTGGGTGCAACGGCGATAGGTAACCTCTTCTTGTTCCTGGGTCCTATGATGTATAATAAGATTCCTATCTGGCAGTGCTGGACTGTATTCTTTGTTATTTGCCTTGTCTCAATGGGCGTTATGTTTGCTATGGTGAAGTGGCTGGAAAGAGTAACGAAGTAAATTAAAAATTGAGAATTAAAAAATAAGGCTGCGCAGTTCAATATTGCGCAGCCTATTTTTTAATTCTCAATTTATCTCAATTCCCATTATATAGTCATTCATATAATATCCGTTTCCTATCGGAAAATCTCCCTCTCTCAGCTTCTTCATTCCCATGTGTTCATAAAATTTCAAAGCCTTGTTGTTACGGTTCACATTTAATTCCATCAGACAGGTGCCGGGATGTACTTCTTTGATGTATTTGACGGCTTCGCGGAATAGGAAACTGCCACAGTGCGCTCCCTGAAAAGAGGGGAGTACATATATCTTTTGCAGATGGAACAAGTCCTTACCTTGTTGCTGTACGGATACATAGCCGCATACCTCATTATCATGGTATGCTATAAAATAAACATGCCCTTCCTCTTCCATTTGCTTGCGGATATTTTCTATGGAATACATCCATTCCATCATGTATTCATTCTGCTCCGGAGAAAGAATTTCTTTATACGTCTCGGGGAATATCTGCCACGCAAGCTTATGAATCAGCTCGCAATCGGCTGTTGTTGCCTTTCTGATAGTTAACATAGTCATTATATTTATATCTTTTTCCGCAAAGATACATTTTTCTCTTATACGTTATTCTCTCTCTTTATTTATTCTTTTCCTGCATTATTAATAAGGTGTAAAGGATATGGTGTGTTAATTAAATAAAATGTAGAGTACTATGTATTGCATAGTACTGATATAATACATATATTTGTGTCATACAAAGAGATGCTCTATTTCAGTTAGTTGCTGTTTCTACTGTAAAATAGGAAATTGTCAAATCGTAAATCAATAAGAGATGGACGTAAATAATGTAAAGTCGCAAATGCGTAAGGGCATGTTAGAATATTGCATCATGCTGCTACTGCACAAGGAACCGGCCTACGCTTCTGATATAATTCAGAAACTAAAAGAAGCCAAGCTGATTGTGGTGGAAGGAACGCTTTACCCGTTGCTTACTCGTCTGAAGAATGACGATCTGCTAAGTTACGAATGGATAGAGTCTACACAAGGGCCACCTCGTAAGTACTATAAGCTCACGCCCAAAGGAGAAGTCTTTCTCGGAGAGTTGGAAGTCTCGTGGCGGGAGCTGAATGAAACAGTCAATCATATAGCCAATTATTAGGCTCAACATTTGAATTACCTCGTATCAGTATAATTTAAAAAACGAATAGCAATGAAAAAGACATTAATAGTAAATTTGGGCGGAACTGTTTTCCACATTGATGAAGACGCCTACCGCCTTTTGGATAACTATCTTTCCAATTTGAAGTTGCACTTCAGAAGACAAGCAGGTGCCGATGAGATTGTGAATGATATCGAACTCCGTATCTCTGAACTCTTTTCCGAGAAACTGATAGCAGGTTCTCAGGTTATCACTATAGCCGATGTGGAAGAAGTGATTGTACGTATGGGCAAACCGGAGGAGATGGAAACCGGTACGGAAGAGGAAAAAGCGTCTGCCGGAACTTCCGGTGCAGGTTATGGTGCCGGTTCATGGAATAGCGATAGCGGTTCCTCTTATACCGCTACCCGTCGCCGTCTCTACCGCAATCCTGATGATAGAATGCTGGGTGGTGTAATCGGTGGTCTCAGTGTCTATCTGGGATGGGATACTACTTGGTTTCGTCTGATTTTCATCTTCTGTGCCATTTTTGGTTTCAAGTTATTGATTCCTCTTTATATCATTTGCTGGATTGTGATTCCAGAGGCTCGCACGGCTGCTGAAAAACTGAATATGCGCGGTGAAGCCGTCACAGTGGAGAATATCGGAAAGACTGTGACTGACGGTTTTGAGAGAGTGGCGAATAACGTGAACGATTATGTGAAGTCTGATAAGCCTCGCACTTCTATGCAACGAACAGGAGATACGCTGTTGATGGTTGTCGGCTGGTTCCTGAAGATTTGCCTGGTGATCTTTGCAATTGTTTGCAGTCCGGTGCTGTTTGTGTTCGGTATTGTGTTTGTGGCTTTGCTTTTTGCAGCGATTGTAGTTGCCATCAGTGGCGGTGCGGCGTTGATTTCCTTATTCCCCGCTATTGATTTTGTATTGCCCACCTCTCCCTTGTCGGCCATTGTGATGTATATTGCAGGTATCCTCGTGGTAGGCATTCCTTTGGTAAGCATAATATTCGCTATTTTCCGTCCGGTATTCAATTGGCAGCCGATGGTTTCCGGTCTGAAATGGACTTTACTTATTCTGTGGATTGTCAGCGCAACAATCTTTTTTATTTGCTTCACAATGCAAGGATTTACATTCCCGGAATTGCTGATGCGAGGGTAACTTATTAACCATAAATTATATATACCATGAGCCGGACACGTTTTTATTACCTCGATTTACTGCGCGTTTTCCTGACTATGCTGGTGTTTTATCATCATTCTGCCGTCGCTTTCGGTGCTTCAGGTGGTTGGTATTACATTGCACAGGAAACAACTACCGGACTGACTCAAGGATTGCTTTCGGCATCTATGGGTATTGACCAGTCTTATTTTATGAGTCTTTTCTTTTTCATTTCTGCCTATCTGATGCCTTTTTCTTTCGACCGCAAAGGAATGAAATCTTTTATATACGACCGTCTTAACCGCTTGGGCATTCCTCTCTTGATTTATAGTTTCCTGATTAATCCTCTTTTGGTGTATTGGATATATGGCGGATGGGGGCGACCGGGCTTTGGACCCATGTGGTTTGTATGTACGCTGTTGATTTTTGAACTGAGTTATGCTGTGTATCGTCATTTCAGTGCAAAGCGATTAATGTTGAATTGGAAACGCCCTACGGTGGCAGGTATTCTTATATTTATGGTGATAACCGGTGTGTCTGCATTTCTTATTCGGCTTTATGTTCCTGTAGGAAGTGAGGTGTTGGGGTTGCAACTGGGCTTTTTCCCCTTATATGTAGGTATGTATTTGCTGGGGATTATAGCACATCGCAATCATTGGTTAGATAAAATTCGTGTGAAGAATGCACTTCCCTGGTTTCTGATTGCTATTGTTGTCGGGATTCCTACTCTACTATATGTAATGAGCAGTTTCTCAGAGAAAATGAATCTGTTTTCCGGTGGCTGGAATTTGCAGGCTTTGTTCTATGCTCTTTGGGAGCCGGTCATGTGTGTGGGTATATGCTATTTTTTGTTGGCGTATGGGAAAGCCCATTGGAATAAACCGATTCCTTTGGTTCAGAGACTATCAACTGATAGCTATGCTGCTTATTTCATTCATCCTGTTATTGTGGTCGGTTGCATATTCGTTATGGAACTTTTACCAGTTTCTCCATTGATGCGATTGGCATTGGTTTGCGTGGTGGGCATTCCGTGTTGTTTCATTGTGGCAAGAGGAGTGCGAGTGGTGCTGGGAAAGGTGGGCGTGAAGATGTGACGCGTAATGTAGAGTTAAGCTAAAGAAGTTTCCTCTTAGGGAAGAGGAAACTTCTTTGACTTTTTTACACATTCATTGCATTAGCACTCAGTGCCCCTACAATAGCCGAAGCTACCGCAATTACTACTTTGAGTA
>OGIE01000495.1_pt1 | contig 59242 bp, 52 predicted proteins | sample 1571581 | NCBI WGS metagenome assembly OGIE01 (sample SAMEA2582021, study PRJEB24529) | metagenome | biome: Human gut stool | place: China | collected 2011 | reverse complement strand
AGTGCATTTGGCAGGGCAGCGGCTTCGCCGCAGACCAGACAAATGCGATGCTGGCCACCTCCAACGGAGGTGATAAAAGCTCCCGTAACAGGGAGTCTCTGCGCCTATTGGGAATAACGGCTTACGCAGAGGAATTTTCCATCTGCGGCAGAGAAATAAAATGTTTCTTCTGCTGGCTTTTAAGGAATTTTTCTCCCTTCACACAGCGCTTTTTCGGCGTTCCTGCATGGGGGGTGGTATCATTACCCTCGGCGTGCGCTTCATGCCGTTGAAACACTGGACGCGCAGGAGTTACGGCGGCTTATTTGCCGTTTTTGTAACGCCGCAATGTTCGCCTTGCGTGGGCGAAGCAGCCCTCGTCGGGTACACACGCCACCCCAATCCCTAACCGCGCACACAGCGGCTCACAGGGCGAAACACGGGGCGTTTTCACCGCCCGAGACATCGGCAGGGTCGATAGGGTCAACAGCTTGGGTGCCCTGTGCATCGTCACTTTCGGCACGGCGCAGCTCGATAAGCCGCTTTCCGTTGCTGCGGCGCACCACGGCAGAAATGCCGATTTTGCTTAGTGCGGTAACGCTTTGCAGGATCAGACGAGATACCTTCTTCGGCGTGATGCCCTCGCTGCCCACAGGGTCGATCTGCGCGGACAGCTCCGTGGGAGTGCCGATAAATTCCGCACGGTCACGCATCAACTCAGAGAGAAGAATGACGATCCGGCCACCCAACAGCTCCGGCTGCGTCCGGCTGTCCGACACCAGCTCCCACACATTTTCCGCGTTGCGCTCCAGCGTCAGCTCCCGGTACTCGATGTCGCGCCCGATACAGGAGAGTGTTGCCTTGCCGCTGCCGCGCTTGTCTTCCACCAGCGTGAAGCTGGAATCCACCGCGCCGCTGATGGCCGTTGTGCCGGAGATGCGGCTGAACACATTGTCGGCAAGCTCCTTTCGCAGATGGTGGATCAGCAGAATGGCGATGCCGTGGGTGTCCGCGATGTGCTTCAGCACGGAGAGGTCACGGTAGTCATTTGCGTAGGTGTTGTCATAACCGGCGCCGCGGATCATTTGCAGCGTGTCGATGATGACCAGCACCGTGTCGGGGTGCTCTGAGAGGAACGCGCGGAGCTGCTCCTCCAAGCCCTTGCCAAGGGTGTCGCTGTTGGTGGAGAAGTGGACGCTGGCGGGGGCGTCCTCCGTGATCTCGAACAGGCGGTTCTGGATGCGGAGGGTGGAATCCTCCAGGCAGAGGTAGAGCGTGGTGCCTTGCTTCACATTCATACCCCAGACTTGTTCTCCCTTTGCCACTGTGACCGCCAGCCATAGCGCCAACCATGACTTTCCCGCCTTGGGAGAGCCTGCGAGGATGTGCAGACCTTGAGAGATCAGCGTATCTACCACGAAGTTCAGCGGCTTGAGCGGCTGACTCATCAGCGTTTCTCCGTCGATGGTCAGCAATCGGTTTTCTTTTTTCAATTTCGAATCCTCCTTAAAAATATTGCTCCCATCGGAACGATGAGAGCGAAAAAAGCAGAGGGGAGTTACCACGGGACGGCGCGTGGTTTCTTCCCTCTGCTTGTATTGTGGAGGAATTCATGCTATGATGAGAAAAAGCATGGACAGATTAAAATTCACGTAGGACAGATTTTAGCAGGAGGGGTACACATGGAGGGCAGCATCATTTTCTACACCTATGGCAGCACCTTGGAACTAAACGGCCAGCAGTTCACCGCCGGTATGCTAACCGCCGATCTGCTGAATCTGACTCCGGACGAATATCGACCCATGAGCAAACGCATGAAGCAGATCACCAGCCTTGCGGAGGAATATGAGCAAAGCGGGAGCATAGAGCTTTGGTGGAAGCTGAACGAGGAGTTGGCGGCGCTATGCGGAGTGCTGCGCCGCTACGCTGTGTTTCGCCTGCTGCTGGACGAGAGCGAGGACGCTTTCTTCTCTGTCATACGGGAGGTCACGGGGCAGTTCGATTTGTTTCCGAAAGATGAGCATGAGCCGTCAGAAGAGATACAACGGAAACGACTTGAGCGCGTGGCGAATGAAATCTCCGCGCGCAGTGAAATGGTCAAGGATGTTCCGCTTGACCTGTTCCATCCGAGCGAAGCAGCTTTAGAAAAAGGTGACGCCTTTTATTACGAAATGCTTCGTGCCATCGGCCCTACCAAGGACGCATGGCGTGATTACAAAAAGTACATTCGCCGTTATGAAACATATCTTCACGACATTCGCGCTTTCAACGGTACTATTCGGAATTTCATCAGCTTTAGTCTGTCCAAGCTGAAGCATAACAGCCCAGAGGACTATGCCGCAGCACTCTACGGCTTCTACAATGATGAACGCATTGCGGAAAAGCTCATCGTCAACCCCATCCGCAACAACGGCGACTGCTATACGACCCACGATGCCTATGAGCTTTCCTATGTGCCGCGGCCGCTGCCGGACGGCTCTGTCGCTATCTGTCAGGAGCATGTGACCGACAGCTTACAGGCGCTGATGAAAGCGGATTATATACTGGCGCTGAACAGCGGGCATAACATCCGCCGCTGCATCATCTGCGGACGGTATTTTCTGCTCAAGAGCGGTGTCCATGCTTTGTACTGCGAAGGGGCGTGTCCCCATGCGCCCGGCTACACCTGCCGGCAGTTCGGCACGGTGGAGTTGCAGAAGGAACTGGCGAAGGACATTCCCAAGGTCAAAGTCAAGGTGACCGCCTTTGCCCGCATCACAAAGGATATGCAGCGGGGTGCGATCTCACAGGAGGACACAAGAAAAGCCAAGGACTACGTGCGGGATCTGCTCTATGACGCTCTGCGTGACGCGAATATCTCCGTAGAGGCTTTCGAGCAGCGTATTTCCTCTGAGCGCGTTTACCAGCGCTGCGGGATCACCAGAACGGCCAATCCGAGGGGCCGTCCGCCGAAGAAAAAGGCGGGTGAGCAAGTATGACCAACGAGCAACTAATTCGCCAATATTATGACGGCGACGAGGCTGCGCTAGAAAAGCTGTACCATAAAAATATCGGTCTGATCCGCGGCATCGCCAAGGAAACCGCGGCAGAATTCAACTGCCTGATGACGGATCGACATCATCCGAATCAGTGTTCCGTGTATACGAAAACGATTCTGGATGACCTCTGCGGCGAGGGCGCGTTGGAGCTTCTGACACGAATTCAGAGCAGAGAATATGACGAGAGCCGCGCCGTGCTCACCACCTATCTCTACCCGCATTTGAAGGGGCGCATGACCCGCTGGCTGGAGCAGAATATTGGCTGCATGGCACTGAGCAAGGACGAGATGGCCGCTGTCCGGCAGGTACAGAGGCTGTACCATGTTGCATGGAAGGATACCAGTGAAATCGCGGAGGAGTTGGGCATTCCCGAGGCTCGTGTCAGCCGATACGTTCGCTATAATACCCATTTCCTCGGTGTGCATGATCTTGTCCCGGAGGGCTATGACGGCGATCCCTATGAGCGGCTGATGCCGGGGATGCTCTCCGTTTCGGCGGAGCAGGCCGTGTACCGCAAGGTCTGCGTCGAGTTTCTCCGGGAGCTGTTCGACGCCTTGTCGAAGAAGGACAGGGACATTCTCGGCAAGACCTGCGGCGTGTTCGGATACTCGGAGGCGACCTTGAAAGAGATTGGGATGTATCACATGATGAAGGAGTCCGCCGTGGAGAAGGCGAAGAACCGCGCGGTCGAGAAGCTGAGAGGATCCTATCCCGGCAGCAGGCTTCAGGTATGGAGGACTGTTCATCGTATGCTGCGGAGACCGATCCCGCCGGATGAATAATATTTTTACATGAGCGGACGATATCGAGACAGTAGAATATCGGAGAAACGGAGGCCATTATAGGGAGAGTGAGCTATCCGTGTATTGAAGATGCGTTCTTCCTCCCACTCAAAGAAATAGAGTCCACCTTGAAAATATGAGAAAATAATCTTTTATATGTTATTGGATTTGACGGTCACTCAAAAACCCTCCTCGACCATTTCGGTCGGGGAGGGTCTTTGCAAGATGTTTCGCTTACTTCATGTAGCGATACAGGAAGGTCGCGATTTGCGCGCGGGTGCAGGTACCGTTGGGATTGAACTTTCCGCCGCCCACGCCGGTGGTGATACCGTTGTCCGTGGCCCACTTCACCGCTTCGGCGTAGTAGGCGTCGGCGGCCACGTCGCTGAAAGCAGGCACACCGTCGGCGGACGCCTTGGACGCCCGGAACAGGAAGGTCACTGCCTGTGCACGGGTACAGGGAGCATTGGGGCTGAATTTGCCGTCAGCCGTGCCTGTGGTGATACTCTGGCTCAGCGCCCAGCGGACAGCCTCCGCAAAGTAAGCGTCACCGGGAACGTCCGTCAGATCCATGGCGTAATTCACCACAGGAGACCCCGCCGCCCGCCACAGGAAGGTAACGATCTGGGCGCGGGTGCAGGGCTGATACGGCCCGAAAAGGTCATTGCCGATGCCGCTGGTGATGCCCTTCTTCTGGGCCCATTTCACAGCTTCGTAGTAATAAGCATCGGTGGACACATCCCGGAAGGGGCTGATCTTCACTTCCTCTACGAAGGTGGCCTTGACCTCCACCCTTCCGGCGGGCATGATGAAGGTGAATCTGCCATCGCCCTTGTCGGTCAGCGCAAGCTCCTTGCCGTTTTTGTCAAACACCTTGAGGCTGTCCAGCTCATAGCCTGCGTCCGGCTTCACCGTGACGGTCACACGGTCGCCCTGACTGGCGTTCTTCGGGCTGACGCTCACGCTGCCGTTTTCCGTCTTGTCCGGGGTTTCGACGGCATAGCTGGGATCGGAGCTGTCCCGGTCAGACGAGGACGAACCGCCGGAAGTCGAACCGCCGGAACCGCCGTCCCTCGACCAGTTCGCCGTGACGGTCACATTGCCGTCCGGCATGGTGAAGGTCGTTTCTTCGGCGTTGGGATCACCAAAGACAACATTGCTGCCGGACGTCCAGCCGTTGAAGGTGTAACCGCTGCGGCTGCCCGCGCGGACGGTGACAACGCTGCCTGCCGCATAGCTTCCCATGCCGGAGTTCTGCGCATAGCTGTTGTTCACGGTGACGGCATACCGGGTCTGGCGGTTGATCATTGCCATCTGCTGCGTGGATTCGTTGCCCGCGCTGTCCCTCGCCCGGAGATACAGAGAGGCGTTGGTTTCTTCTTCGTCCAATTTATCGTGAATGGCAAAGCTGCCGTCGCCCGCAGCCTGTGTGCGCCCATTTTCCCCATAGAGGATCTCGCTGCCTGCATCCGCCGTGCCTGTGACGGTGTATGCGCCGGTTTCCTGATCGGCAAAGAACACCGGGTCGGAGAGGGTCAGCACGGGGGGCGTTTCGTCGCGGCTCACCAGCAGGAACACGCTGGTCACGTCCTGCCCCTTCGTGCCGTCGATCTTGAGCATCAGACTGCCGGTGAAACTGGGGATGGTAAAGGTGTCGGAGGTGGTTTCATCCGGTGCAACGTCGGCACCGGAATCCATCCGCGTGACGGTGATGCTGTCGGCGGCGCAATTCACGGTGAGCGTGCCGGGATCTTTGCCCACATAGGCGTGGTACACGCCGCTTTCATCCGCGTCGATGACGTTGCCGTTCACGTTGAGCGTCATAGTCAATTCCTGGTACTTCGGCAGAAACACTCCGTTGTTGTCAGACTGCGTTTCTTTGCTGTAATACTTCGCGGTATGCGCCTTTTGGGTGTTCGCTCCCCCGCTCCCCGCGGTACTGCCCTCTGCGCCCTCGGCGATACCTGTTCCCTCGCCTTCCGTGGAGCCGGTCTCCGGGTCCTCCGCAGAACCCGCCCCCGCGCTCTCCGTAAAGTACGTTTCCTCTTTATAGGCGCTCACGCCAATTTTGTAGGTCTCGTTGGGGGACAGATTCTCGGCGGAAACGGACGAAACCTTACCATTTTCCGAAACCTCAACGGCCTCACCGCCCACGGTCAGCGCCATGTTGATAGAGGTGGTGTTCTCGTCAAGGTCATAGCCAAAGCCGGTGTCCTTCCACTCGCTGCCGTCTTTCTGATAGACCGTCACGCGGTAGCCATCGGCATCGGTCACGGCGTCCCACGAAGCCCTCATCACCTCGTTGCCGACAAATTCCAACTTGGCCCACGTGGGTGCGGTAGGCTCGTTGGTGTTCGTATAAGTGATAGTCTGGCCAAACTGCTTGCTGTCAATGGCGGCAAGGGCGTTCACAGTTTTGCTCGCTCCGTTCTCGGTGACCTCAACGCTCTTTTCCGTCATTAGGAAGGAGGTCACATAGTAACTGCCCGTGGGCGCGTGCGTGCCGCTGGGGGGAATTTTGACGGAAATGTTTTGGGTATCCGCCACAATTTGCTCATCGATCAAGTAGTCCGCGCCGCCCTCTTCCTCGGCAAGATAGGTGCGCAGGGTATACGTTGTATCATCTTCGGCGTACTTGATTTTGCCGGACACCTCACCGTTGCTATCCAAATTCAGTTCCAGCTTTTCAAACGGTGTAACGGTAACTCCCTTAGATTTGTCCGTTACAAGCGTAAGGGAGCCTGTATTGACCTCATAAGTCCCGCCATTCTTCAGCCGCAGGAGTACTACGCGGTATTCTTTTCCGTCCTCATTGTTCGTGATAAGGGCGGTGCCTGCGTTGATCTCCGCGGCGGGATCGATCTTGCCGATCTCCTCTTCGCTCGCGCCTTCCTTTTTCACCCAGTTGATCTGAATAGAGTCGGTCTCACCTTGTTTCGTAACATTCAGAGCTTGTTTGACCGCATCCTCATCCACGTCCTCGTCAAACGCCAGCAGGATATACGGCGTTTCGTCCGTACTGGCTCCTACATCAATTGTCTTAGAGTTTTCACCGCTGCCGTTCGTGAGCACAACGGGCTCCAGAGCCGTCAGCATCAGAGCCTCCTCGCCGTCCTCAAGCGACACCGCCTGCACGACGGGCGTCACGCCGTGGTCCTCCCATTTCCACTCGGGCAGCTTTTTGATCAGCTTGCCCTCAAGATCCCATCCCTTACCCTTTTCGAAGTCGGTTTTGATGATATTCGGAAGAATGACCCACGCGCGCACATCATAGAGCCAGTTCGTCGACTGTGCCATCGCGCCGAGGTAGACATCGATGTTATTAAACGCATCCTTCATGCCCTCGCTGACGCTGACGTTGCTGATCGGAAATTCCGTCTGTCCGCCGATGATCAGCTGAATATCCGTTTTCGACAGCTTTGCCCCTCTGAGGCAGGGGATAAAGAAATTACTGGGGATCTGCAAGATGCCCTGCACCTTGCCGTTGGCGCCGATGCCGAGATGCAAATAATTCTGGCCGTCTTTGGTACCCGTGCCGCCGAAGGCCCCCAGCTCGATGGAGGAATCCAGAACGATCACATCAAGCTCTGTACTCGGCAGATTGAGCTCGAGCGCCTCCGAGCCGACGAGGTAGACGCCCTTGTAGGGCGTGCCGTTATAAGTCCGCTCCTGCCCGTTGAGCTTGAGGGCGTAGCCAAAGCTATCGATGATGGATAACTTCGCGCCTACAATGCCCACGTCACTTGCTGTGAGGGATATTTCACTTGGGCCGATCACCACATCCCCCGTGCCCTCGATGAGGTGGAGATAGGTGCCCGTCAGCGTGCCGCGCAGCTTGATGGGCGGAATGCCGAGGTAATCGCCGTTCACCGTTTTTGCCAGATCCATGAAGCCCGCGCCGCCGCCGTTGAGCTGACCAACGGGAATGGGCGGGATCAGGGGGATGCCGGGGCTTGCCTTGACATAGAAATACAGCGTGTTAGGCAGCAGGCTGCCGTCCTTTTTGCTGCGCGTCAGCTCCAGCTCCGCCTTGGTCTCAAAGAGGTCAAAGACGTTCAGCTCCAGTTCAAAGGCGTAGAGCTCATCATCCTTGAAGGTGTTGACCTCGCCCTTGACCTCGGCAAGCTCCAGCGCCATCATCTTCGCGGTGGTAAAGCTGCCCGTGGCGTGGACGCCGTTGACCTTGAATTCATTTCCCTTCAAGCCGTAGCCCAGCTTTTCCAGTGAAAATTCCGCGCCGTCGAAAATGGTCTGAAAGCCGATATTGCCGCTGAACACAAGGTTTCCCGCTGCGTCGGCAGTGGCCTCTTCCAGCTTCACCGTGGCATAGGGGATGTCCACATAGACGATGGCATCGTTGTTCTTGGGGTCAATACCAAATGTAAAGCCGTCCTTCGTGAGAGAGATTTGCAGGGTATTTTCCTCGCCGCCTTTGGGCTGGTAGAACTTGAAGGTCGGCGCGCTCAAGTTCACGCCGCTTTGCTCCACGGTTCCGTTCTTGTGGATAATGAGCTTGCCGCCGCTGCCCCACGTTGCCGTAACGGAGGGCGAGAGCAGCGCCGCCCCGCCGGTGAAGGTAAAGGCTTCGCCATTTTTGCTCTCATAATCGCCGTTGATGAGGGCAGCGGGGTCTCCGTACCGCTTTTTCAGCGCCGAAAGCGCCGCGTCGTCGGCCACATGTTCCACCGTCACGCCGCTACCGCTGGAGAAAACGGCCAGCCGCTTGGCGTAGATGGCGGGATCGACCTTGTCCGGTTCGCTGGGGATCTCCTGTTTCAGTGTCTTCAGGTCGCGGAAGCCCCAGAGGAAGTGGGTGGAATCAGCCGCATAATTCTCCGGCTCGAAATCAAAGCTCACATAGCTCTCGCAGCTCACAAGGGAATTCAACGGTTTGTCCCCCGGCTGCACACTGACGAGCTGCGCCAGATCGACACGGAGCGGCTCGCCGCTGGGGGCGGTGATCGTCTTTCCATAGTAATCTGACAGGCCCACAAAGGGATTGGCCCAGGGGTAGCTGTCCACATACGCCTCGGTGATGTAAACGCCGTCCACATCGCCCCACGAGGAATAGCCCTTGGGAACGGTCTTTGTATCCAGATTCTCCACGGGCAAGGTGATGGTGGAACTTTCCGTGGTGATCTTGGGGTCCTCCCCCTCCGGCACCGTGGTGCGGCTGAGTTTGATGGCGGGGCCGCCCGTTTCCTCCAGCATGGCCGAATGTCCCATGGAGGTAAAGCCATTGAGGTAATAGCCCCATCTAAAATCAAAATCACGGGTAAACTGCTCGCGTCCTCCTATGACCTCAATGCTGCCGACGGTCGTCAGCACGCCCCAGGTGTCCTCCTTCGCCGCTGTCCCGCTCTCCTTGAGCTGCACGATCTCGTAGTAGACCGTCGCTTTTGCGGCAACATGACTGTGGGACGAGAGCAGATCATACTCCGCCTTGATAGCCTTCGTGCCTCCGCCGTTGGGCGTACCCGTCACAAATTCCATCTTTTTCAGACTTATCACCACGCCCTCGGTGGTCGATGTATCTTGACCGTAGGTGGTGTAATTGCAGTACGGCGTCTGGCCGGTCAACAGACTGTCCTCGTCAGGCTTTACGGTGGGAGCCACCGTAAGATAGGAATAGGTCTCAAACAATTTATGCAGCGTCACATGGACGTACCCGTTTTGCAGGGACAGTGAGCCGTCCGCCATCTTGACCTGCGTCACATCGCCCGCCCGGTAAATGTCCCCCGCAAAGGCCACAGCCTCCGTGGGCAGCAGGCCCAGCAGCAGGCACAGTGTCAATAATAGGGTGATTGTTTTTTTCATGGTGCGTTTCCCTCCTTGTCTGTCTCGTTGTTCTTTTCTCGTTTCTCTCGCTCATGCAGGCGCATACAGACCACCGTCAGGACAGCGGCGGCCGTAAAGGACGCCACACCCACCAGCACATAGCCGCCTGCGCTGTCCGCCAGCAGCGTCGCGCCGTAGGCCCCCTGGACGGCGGCACCGGGTGCCCCGCCGATGAAATGAGCCAGCGCGCCGGTCAGTCCCAGAGCCAGCACGGTACACAGCGTTCCCAACCGCCGCAGGGCCGTCCGCTTCACACGCCGGACGCGCTCCGTGGTGTCATACATGCCCCTTCCTCCTTCCCGAAAAAAAGTCCTTACACTCTGATAGGGACAAAAACGGAGAAAACTACGCACCCAAAATTGAAAAAATTTCAAAAAAATCAGACCGTCCTGTCGGACGATCTGATGAGACTGTATTCATTCCCCGGCCTTCCGCGCCAGCAGCCGGAAGCACAGCGCCGTGGGCAGCGGGACAAAGTAGGCGATGAGCTGAGGTGTCCCCCCGGCGCTGACCAGAAGGTTGTAGATGGCGTGGTAAATGATGGCCACGCACAAAAGCGCGAACAGGCAGGCCGCCCGCAGGGGACGGCTGTCCCACACGGGGCGCAGCGCGCCGCCGTACACATTCCCGCAGACCACGTGCATCGCACCGGTGCCAAAGCCCCGGATCAGCAGAAAGAGGATCTGGTCCGCGCCGTTCTGTGTGAGGAAACAGATGTTTTCAAAGGTGGCAAAGCTGGCGGCCACGATGACGGCGGCCAGCCGGAAGCGGGCGAACGTCGGCTCAAACACCGCCAGGAAGAACAGCAGCGGCAGCAGCTTCATGATCTCCTCCACCACAGGCGCGATCTGGGTGGCGGCATTGACGGCGTCCGCCTGATAAAGCCGGGCGAAGAAGGTGTTGAGATAGGCGGAGAGCAGACAGGCCCCCATCCCCGTGAGGCAGAACACCAGTGCGGCGCGTTGCCCCCGTTTTAGGGACAGCAGCGCCACCACCAGCGGGGCCGCCATGCAGACGAATACATTTTCGATATAGGTCACGCTGTCACCGCCTTTCGCACCGCGGGCAGAAACAAAAGCAAAACGAGGGTCAGCAGGAAATCGAACCAGAAATAGGGATTCGTCAGGGTGTCGCTCACCCAGAAGCAGGAGGCCGTCCACAGGGCGTACTCCAGCGCGATGAAGGCCAGCACCGTTCCGTGAAACCGGCGCAGCCGCCCGTTTTCCGTCTTTTTCGCCCAGACGAGGCCCCGCACCGCACACCATGCCAGCATCATCGTCATGCCGCACATGAGGATGTTGAAAAGCAGATCGCCGTAGGTAGCATACAGCACGAACTGCGGCAGGCAGAACACCGGCGCCAGCCAGCACAGTCCCGTCCGGGACTGCCGCTCCGCCGCGTCGGGCAGCGTCAGCATCAGGGCGAGCAAAAAGACATAGCTGGCCAGCCACGCAAGGTCGGAGACGTAAAAAACCTGCGGCGTCTCCTGCCGCAGCAGCAGGTGCAGTGTCCAGTAGAGGGTACCCAGAGCGAAGGTGCCGTAAAAGCAGGTCAGCAGAAACCACGGCTGCCTGCGGCTTTTGAGATACGCCCGCAAAGCGGCGCAAAAGCCCGCCGTCACGGCAAGAAACTGCGAGAGATAGTCCCAGAACTCAATCATCGTGCCGCTCCCCGTCCGCCGTGTCTTGCTCATGCCCCCGCAGGCGGACGCACAGCACCGTCACGCACACGCCGAGGGCGAAGGCCAGCAGCCCCACCACGAGATAGCCAAGGCTCCGTCCGCTGAAAATGCTGGCGGCCATGCCGCCGCCCAGCGTTGTATCGGAAAAGCCCTCTGTGATGCCGGGCATGGCCAGCGCAAGGGAGACGATCACGGCGAGACAGGCCGCTGTCCCGGCGCAAAGAAACCCACGGGTGCGGCGGTGCTGCCGTTCCCGCTCTAGTTCTTGCGCCCGCTCTTTGGCGGCGGTGAGCCGTTCAGCCGTTGTGCGCATCTGTGATCCCCTCCTGTTCCAGCCGCTTTCGCAGCGCGTTTTTTCCACGGTAAATGAGATCCGCCACCTGCTTTTCCCGCTTGCCCATGACGGCGGCGGTCTCCGCGTGGCTCAATCCCTCAAAATAGACGAGGAACAGCGCCTCCCGGTAGTCCTCGTGCAGCTCTGCCATGCACGCTCGCAGGAGCCGCGCCCGCTCCGCCGACTGCACGGTTTCCTCCACCAGCTCCCGGGCCTCCGGTTCCTCCGTCAGTGCGTCCAGTGAGAAGCAGTTTCTCGCTCTCTTTTTGCGCAGCAGCCGCAAAGCCATGTGCCGTGCCGACTGGTAGAGGTAGGCGCGAAAGCCGCCGTCCCGGATGCGGGGCTTTTTGGCGATGAGATAGGCAAAGGCCTCGATCATCACATCCTCCGCCTCGTGAAGGTCGCGGAGGTAGCCGTCCAGATAGAGGGTCAGTTTGGTGCCGTGGCGTTCCATAAGCTCACCCAGGGCATCCTCGTCACCGTCGAGATAGCGGCGGTACAGGGCATCGTCCGTTTCCATTTTGTGCCCTCCTCGCTGCGAAATTTCTCAATTATTATACAAGAACTGACAAGCAGTTTCAAGGGAAAGTCACTGCGCTGACCTCGCGAGGAGAATTGGGTAAGAGAATGCCATGTGTCAATCAGCCGACCTCCCAGCGGAGCACCACATAGGACTTTCACACTAAATTCCTCTCAGGACAGTATGTCAATCTCTCAATTCATACAGCTTTTACTAATCACATTATTCCATCAGCAGGAATTCCAATATCTTCGTATTCTAATAGATTAGGCAACAAGATGCCTCGTTTATTGTTGGTGACCGCATCTTTGAGACAGCTATATAGTAACAGAAGGCAAAAATGCTCTTGCGTTCTGAAAAGGAAATTTATATGCAACTTTGCGCACGGCAAAAGCTTGAGCAAAGCGAAACGTTCAAGACTAAATTATAGTTAAGTAAGAAGTAGAAATGGCCCGGTTAAAAAAGCCTTGGTGGAACACCAATGTGCACTTTCTGCTTTGTCATCATTGGCTCATATGAGGTGGTAATGCATTTGAAAATTCACGTCCGGCGACAGAGTTTATTCGGCAACTTTTGCGCAGAGCGCCGGACGCTGTTTTTGCAACTATTTTTCCGCAAATATTGCAAAAAGTACCTGTTATCGCAAAATAACAGGTACTTTTTGGAGCTGATGGCCGGACTTGAACCGGCGACCTACTGATTACGAATCAGTTGCTCTACCAACTGAGCTACACCAGCATATTTACTTTTTAGGGCTTTCTATATTACTATCCTTATCAACAACCAACGACCTGCTGATTACGAATCAGCTGCTCTACCAACTGAGCTACACCAGCTTATGAAATTTCGGAGACTGCGTTTACTCGCGGTGGAATTTTGAGAAGCTTTGAAAAGTATTGCGCTCCCAAATCTCCACATCAGTGCTAATTACTATAGCATATTTTTTGCGGTGCGTCAACTGCTTTTCTGAAGTACAAACATATTTTTTGTTGATCGGCTTGCTTGCTGCCAAAGAGTTCCAGCCCGCCGGCGGCATAAGGCGGAAATTATGGCAGATACTACTTCCAGTTAGACATAGGAATCGACTGATAAAGGAGTTTGAGATATGAAAGCAACCGGAATCGTGCGGCGCATTGATGATTTGGGCCGGGTGGTCATTCCCAAGGAGATTCGCCGCACCATGCGTATCCGCGAGGGCGACCCTCTGGAGATTTATACAAGCCGGGACGGCGAGGTCATTTTCAAAAAGTATTCCCTGATGGGCGGCGTGGAGGATTTTGCCGCCCAGCTCTGCGAGACCATGAGCCGCTCCACGGGGGCCATCTGCGCCGTGACGGACCGGGATACCGTTATCGCCGTGGCTGGCGGCGCCAAGCGGGAGTTGCTGGGGAAGCGCATCTCCGCGCAGTTAGAGCAGATCATGGAAAACCGCCGGATTTACCAGTATGACGGTCAGAACCAGCCGGTGCCGGTGTCCGACAGCAGCGACCGTCTCATGACTGTAGTGGCGGCGCCGATTCTCTCAGAGGGCGATCTGCTGGGGCTGGTGCTGTTCATCGGGGACGGTCAATCCGCCTCCGGCGACGCGGAATATAAGCTGGCGCAGACCATTGCCGCGTTTTTGGGCCGCCACATGGAAAGCTGATGCCCATGCGGAGTGCCGCAATTTAAAATAGAACGAGCGGAAACAAGAGCCGCAGCCCGATATGGGCTGCGGCTCTTATCGTTTCAGAATATTGTGGGGACTTATTCTTCGCCGTAGACCTCTTTTGCCATACGGAACACGGCCCATGCCTTGGGCCAGCCGCAGTAAAAGGCGGCGTGGGTGATGATCTCCGCTATTTCCTCCTTGGTGATGCCGTTTTTCTTGGCGCTTATCAGGTGATAGCGGAAGGACTCGTCCGTCAACCCCTGCGCCATCAGTGCCACAACAGTGACAAGAGAACGGTCCCGGAGGGAGAGCTGCTCCTCCCGGCTCCATACCTGACCGAACAGAACATCGTCATTCAGCTCGGCGAATTTAGGGGCGAACGTGCCTAACTGGTCCCGCCCCGCGGTCTGCTTGACTGCCATATCGTATCCTCCTTACAGCTTGCTGTATTCCTCGTCCGTCACTGGCTCGCACCATTCGTTCCGGCAGCCCTCGCCGGGGACCTCCACGGCGATATGGCTGAACCAGCTATCCTTTTTCGCGCCGTGCCAGTGCTTCACCTCGGCGGGAATCATCACCACGCTGCCGGTGGTCAGGCTCACGGCGGGCTTGCCGGCCTCCTGATACCAGCCCTCACCGGCGGTGCACAGCAAAAGCTGCCCGCCGCCCTTTTCGGCGTGATGGATGTGCCAGTTGTTGCGGCAGCCCGGCGCAAAGGTCACATTGGCGGCGAACAGGCCGCCCTTGGGGTCCGTCAGGGGGTTGAGGAAGGAATTTCCAATAAAATACTGGGCATAGGCGGTGTTGGGAGTGCCGGTGCCGAACATATTCGCTTTTTCAAATGCGTCCTGATTTTGATATTTTATGCTGTTTCCCTCCGTATTTATTTCTTCACGGCGTAGCGCAGCCAAACGGCGCCGCTGCCGTACTGCCGGACAGAATTGAGCTTCAGCTCCGTGACAGGCCGTTCCATGGGAAGACCGTCAAACACGGCGGGCATTCCGCCCCGACCGTCGATTCCAGCGCCGATCAGCACACTGACCTCGTCCAGCAGACCTGCCGCCAGAAATCCGGCGTTGATATGCCCGCCGCCCACAACGGCCATGCGCTCTACGCCGAACTGCTCCGCAAGGATTTCACAGGCCCGGGGCAGGTCGATTTTCGTTTCGCCGCAGGCAATCCAGGAGATGTTCTGTGCGTCCAGATAGGCAAGGTACTCCTGGCTTACCTGCTGGCTGGTGAGAATCAGCAACGGGCGCTCGCCCTCCGGCACCTCCCACAGCAGTGTGCCCTTTGTATCCGCAATGATCTCGTACCCGGCGGCAGCGGTCTTTTTGGAAAAGCCCTCCCGCCCGAAGGGAGTGACGGTCTCGCTGTGAAATACGCCGGGGCCTGCCAGCTCCAGCTCCGCCGTGACCCGACCGCTGACGCGGGTGGGGGCGTTCAGGGAATCCAGCGTGTCATAATATTCCTGCACGCCCGGCAGATGCTCCTCGTGGCGCAGTCGATACGGCCATCCACAGAGGTCATCATGTGGCAGATGATATACGGCTTCTTCATCGGTATAGCCTCCTTGTGTGCCTGCCCTCCGTGCGGAAGCAGCAGGACGATTTGTTCGGGAATTACTATACAACTTAAAGTGAACTTTAAGTCAAGAGGGAATTTGGATTTATTCGGACAAATCGCCGGAGGCAGTGTGCTCCGTCCCGGCGGTGTTACCCTCGTGGAAATGGAGCCATACGGCGTGGGCCGTGTTTTTCGGCAGAATCGCTGCCAGTGTCTCCTCATCCGCCTCCCGAATGGCCCGGATGGTGCCAAGACGCCGCTTCAGCTCCGCCTGCCGCTTGGTGCCGAGACCGGGAATGCCATCCAGCGCGGAGCGCATGGTGCTCTTGGTGTGGCGCTGGTGGTGATAGGTGATGGCAAAGCGGTGGGTCTCCTCCTGAATTTGGCCGATAAGGGAGAAAACCGCCTGCTGATTTACGATTCCGATCTCCCGCCCCTCCGGCGTTACCAGCGCGCGGGTGCGGTGGCGGTCATCCTTTACCATGCCGAAAATGGGGATGGTACAGCCGAAGGACTGCGCCACCTCCAGCGCGGTGTTGGCATGGGTGATGCCGCCATCAATCAAAAAGACATCCGGCAGGGGCAGGAATTTTTCATCCCCATCCGCCGCCCGCTGCAATCTCCGGCGCAGCACCTCCCGCATAGAGGCGTAATCGTCCGGGTGGCCCTCTGCCAGCTCCTTGATCTGGAAGCGGCGGTAGGCGGATTTCAGCGGCCTTCCGCCCTGAAAGACCACCATAGAGGCCACAATGTCACTGCTGCCAGTGTTGGAAATATCGAAGGACTCCATCCGCTTGGGCGGCTGGGGGAGGTTCAGCATTTTTTGCAGCAGCTCCAGCGTATAGGCTGTTTTTTCCTCGGCGGTGGTGGCCCGCTGCACCTCCTCCTGCGCGTTGCGGATGGCCATATCCGCCAGCGTGGACTTTTCACCCCGCTGGGGCACATGGACCCAGACCCTGTGTCCGGCCCGCTGCGTCAGCGCCTCAGACAGCTCCTCACAGTCGCCGGTGTCCACGCAGAGTAGAATCTCGTGGGGGAGAATGGCCCGTGGCAGATAGTATTGGGCGGTGACTGCCGCCAGCAGCTCTGCCGCCGTTTCCTCCATGGGGGCGTTCAGCAGCTCTGTTTCGCGGCCTGCTAAATTGCCGCCCTCCATGTGGAGCACAGCGTAGCCGCTTTTGCCCGCGCCACGGAACACGCCCCATACATCGGTGTCGGCGCACAGGCCGGCAATGACCGTTTGCTTTTTGCTCAGGGCACTGATGGCCTGAATCCGGTCCCGAAGCTGGGCCGCCTGCTCAAAGCGCAGCGCCTCGGCCTCCGTCTCCATGTCGGCGGTCATGTCCCGAATCAACTGCTTGGAGCGGCCCTCCAAAAGCTGACAGGCCTGCTCAATGCGGCGGTCATAGTCCGCCTCCGGCATTTCCGGGCGGCAAAAACCGTCGCACCGGCCCATGTGGAAATTCAGGCAGGGCCGCTCCGCGCCGATGTCCCTTGGAAACTGGCGGCGGCAGGTGGGGAGCCGCAGTGCCTGACATACGGCGTCGATGGCCTGCCGGGTCTCAAAGCGCCCGCCGAAGGGGCCGAAATATTTCGCCCCGTCATTGGCAGGGCGGTTCACCATGGTGAATTTGGGATAGCGCCCCCGGCCCAGCCGGACAAAGGGGTAGCCCTTGTCATCCTTCAGCAGAATGTTGTAGCGGGGCATATGCCGCTTGATGAGGGAATTTTCCAGCACAAGGGCCTCAAATTCGCTGGAGACGAAAATTGTGTCAAAATGGTCCACCTGACTGACCATTTGCCGGGTTTTCAGGGTGTGGGAGGCGCTGTCCTGAAAATATTGGCTGACGCGGTTCTTCAGCTTTTTCGCCTTGCCGACATATATGACCTTCCCGGTCCGGTCCATCATCAGATAGACCCCCGGCTGCAAGGGCAGATCGTTGGCCTTTTCCCGCAGCTCATCCTTTGTCATCCGATCACCACCCAATCATCATTTTACCCACAGTGTAGCAAAAAAGACACACCGGCGCAAGAGCGTAAGAAAACCGCCCCTGCAAAAGCAGAGGCGGCTGATGTAGCGTTTGCTTATTCGCCGAAGTTGTCCTTTACCAGCTCTACCAGAGCGCCGACAGCTTCCTTTTCGTCCGTGCCATCCGCGATCAGGGTGATCTTGGTGCCCTTTACAATGCCAAGGGACAAAACGCCCAGCAGGCTCTTGGCGTTGACGCGGCGGTCATCCTTTTCCACCCAGATGCCGCTTTTGAATTCGTTGGCCTTCTGAATGAAGAAGGTTGCGGGTCTGGCGTGCAGACCTACCTCGTTATTAACGGTGATTTCCTGTGTATACATGATACAGCTCTCCTTTTCTATACCAAGTAGTTCCTCATCTTAACCAAAGAGGTGTGCTCCACCAGTTTTCTAATGCTTACTATACCTGTTTTTTCCCGTCCCGTCAACGGCGAATTTCACAAACATTTCAGGCGAAATGTCAAACGCCCGCCATAGAAAGCGTCAAGGTTCCCAAAAGGGAGCCTTGACGCGGGAATTGCAGGTGAAATGGAAAATTTTACATAACGGTACGGAAGGGAGTGTGAGGGAAACCGAAGAGGGGGGTTCCTCACAATTTAAATTAACAGCTTTCAAAGTGATTTAGAACTTTGAAAGCTCAGGGCTTTTTGACAATTTATTGTCGAAAAGCGCGTCAAGGTCCCCCAAAGGGGGCCTTGACGCATAAAATGACTTCTCAATAATTTTCCGCCTTGATTTGGAAATAGGACTGGGGATGATGGCACACCGGGCACACGGCGGGGGCCTCCACGGCCAGCTCCACATGGCCGCAGTTGCGGCAGAACCAGAGAACCTTGTCGCCCTTTTTGAAGACCTCACCGTTTTTCAGATTTTCCAGCAGTTTCAGATAACGCTCCTCGTGGGCCTTTTCGATTCTGGCAACGCCCTCGAACTGAGCGGCCAGCTCCAAAAAGCCCTCCTCCTCGGCGGTGCGGGCCATTTCGGCGTACATACTGGTCCACTCCTCGTTCTCTCCGGCAGCGGCGGCCACCAGATTTTCGGCGGTGGTGCCGATGCCATCCAACGCCTTGAACCACAGCTTTGCGTGCTCTTTTTCGTTCAGGGCCGTTTCCTGAAACAGCGCCGCGATCTGCTCGTAGCCCTCCTTTTTCGCCTTGCTGGCATAGTAGTCATACTTGTTCCGGGCCTGAGACTCTCCGGCAAACGCCTTCCACAGATTGGCCTCCGTTTTGCTTCCCTTCAATTCCATATTTCTGCTCCTTTCCAAGCTCCTAATTAAAAATCATTCCTGATAATTGTATTATACAGGAAGAAAACAGATAAAGCAACTGTTTTTTCCTGATTGGTTTGCCTTCCAATGGGGAAAATAGGCGTGGGTATCGCATTGACTCCGCAGAAAAGGAGGAAAGAGGATGAAACGAAGCGTTTCGATTTTGCTGGCAGCCTTGACGCTGGCGCTGGCGCTCAGCTCCTGCGGCAGCAAAAATAGCGGGAACACAACCGATGACAGCCATCAGCAGGAGAGCGGGATGCTGGACCGGGATGACAATACCGTTACCGCGCCGGACACCAATCCGGGTCAGTCTCCGGCCAATACCGATGAATCCGTAACAGAGGGCGTTCCCATGGACCAAATGCTGGAAAACGCCAAGGCCCGTGACCGGGACGGTGATCTGCTGGACGGCGAAAACGCCGTTACCCCCGGCGTCGACCGCTGGTAGGGCAGTGGGCTTCAAAGAGACAGGCATCGGCTGCCGGAGCTTCACCGGCGGCGGATGCTTTCTCTTTTCCGGCGGACATTTTTCTGCTATAATAACAGCAAATACATTTCAGTCCGACAGGAGGCGCTTTATGGCCAACAGCTTCAGCATGGAACCCATCGCCCACATCCGCAGCGATTTTGCCGAAAAGTTCGGCGTTCCCCGGCAGAGCGGTCTGGTGGACGCGCTGGAGGCATCCATCGTATTTACACCGCCCTACCGCAGCCCGGACGCCCTCCGGGGACTGGAGGATTTTTCCCACCTCTGGCTCATCTGGGTTTTTGACCGGGCGATTCGGGAGAGCTGGTCTCCCACAGTCCGCCCGCCCCGGCTGGGGGGAAATGCCCGTATGGGCGTGTTCGCCACCCGCTCACCCTTCCGGCCCAACCCCATCGCGCTGTCCTGTGTGAAGCTGGAGGGCATCGAGCAGACCGCCGAGGGGCCGGTGCTCCGGGTGCGGGGTGCCGATTTAGTGGACGGCACGCCGATTTTGGATATCAAGCCCTACATCCCATACGCCGACTGCCACCCGGACGCGCTGGGCGGCTTTGCCGCTGTACCGGCAGGGGAGAGCCTGACGGTGGAGATTCCGCCGGAGCTGCTGGAACGGATTCCGGCCCAGCGGCGGGAGGCGCTGCGGGGCGTGCTGGCACAGGACCCCCGGCCCCATTACCAAAATGACCCGAACCGCGTTTACGGCTTTCCTTTTGCCGGAATGGAGGTGCGCTTCACGGTAGAGGGGAAGATCCTCCGCGTCCGGGATATCCTGCCCGCCAAGCCTGAAAAGGAATGACCGTTCGGAATTTCACTTGTAATTTGATAACATAGTGGTAAAATTGGTTTATCGGAACATATTTGACGGGAGGCGTTTTTATGCTGATATCCACAAGAGGACGTTATGCGCTGCGAATCATGCTGGAGCTGGCGCAATACGATAGAGGAAAGTACATTCCGCTGCCCCTGATCGCGGAGCGGCAGGAGATATCCGAAAAGTATTTGGAGAGCATCATTTCCGTGCTGGGCAAGGCCGGACTTGTGGAGGGCCTGCGGGGCAAAGGCGGCGGCTATCGCCTCAGCCGGGAGCTGAAGGACTACTCCGTGGGGGAGATTCTGCGGCTGTCCGAGGGGTCGCTGGCCCCGGTGGCCTGTCTGGACGGTGAGGTGAACCGTTGCCCCCGGGCGGAAAAGTGCCAGACGCTCCCGGTCTGGGAAAAGCTGGACGAGCTCATTAACGGCTATCTGGACAGCATTTCGTTGGCAGACCTGCTGCATCAGGTCAAGGATACGGATGTGGGGCCGTGCTGTCTGTAAAAAAATTTATAAACCTATTGACAAGGTGTGTTTCAAAGCATATCATATAAACATACCTAATCGGTAGGTGATTACCATGACTCTCTTAACCAAACTCCCCTCTCCTGATTTTCGATGTTGAAGGCTGCGGTCCATTTTTAGAAGCTTCAACCTCTGATATCGAAAGGAGAACACATTATGCCTAATATTTATACCTCTGCCGATCAGTTGGTCGGCCATACGCCCCTGCTGGAGCTGACGCATATCGAAAAGGCCCACAGCCTGAAGGCCCGTGTGCTGGCGAAGCTGGAATATTTCAATCCTGCCGGGTCCGTAAAGGACCGCGTGGCGGTGGCCATGCTGGATGACGCTGAGAAGCGGGGCGTTTTAAAGCCCGACTCCGTTATTATTGAGCCTACCTCCGGCAACACGGGCATCGGTCTTGCCTCCGTGGCGGCCGCCCGTGGCTACCGTGTCATCATTGTGATGCCGGAGACCATGAGCGTGGAGCGGCGGCAGTTGATGCGTGCCTACGGCGCGGAGCTGGTACTCAGCGAGGGCGCCAAGGGCATGAAGGGCGCCATCGCCAAGGCGGAGGAGCTGGCGAAGGAATACCCCAACAGCTTCATTCCCGGCCAGTTTGTCAACCCCGCTAATGTGCAGGCCCATTATACCACCACCGGCCCCGAAATCTGGGCGGATACCGATGGCGCTGTGGATATTTTGGTAGCCGGTGTCGGCACCGGCGGCACCATCACCGGCACGGGCCGCTACCTCAAGGAGCAAAAGCCTGCGCTGAAGGTCATTGCGGTGGAGCCGGCAAGCTCCCCGGTGCTCTCCACCGGTATGGCAGGAGCTCATAAAATTCAGGGCATCGGCGCCGGCTTTGTGCCGGAAATTCTGGATACCACCGTTTATGATGAGATCATTCCCGTTGCCAATGAGGACGCCTTTTCCACAGGCCGCGAGATCGGCCGGCATGAGGGCGTGCTGGTAGGAATTTCCTCCGGCGCCGCCGTGTGGGCGGCGATTGAGGCGGCAAAGCGGTCGGAAAACGAGGGCAAGACCATTGTGGTCCTGCTGCCGGACACCGGCGACCGCTACCTTTCCACGGAACTGTTCGCGCAGTAAAAAGGGCGTGCCCCATGCTGAACTATGCGCGGTTAAAGGAGCGGCAGCTCCACCTGCTGGCGCTGCTTCGCTTCCTGCTGTATCCCAATGTATTCGCCCCTGCGGCGGAGGTTCATACCAAGGCCGAGGCGGAGTCCGCCGTGCGGACGCAGCTTCGTGATATTTTAGAGCTGATCTGCCCGGATATTTCACCGGAGGACACGGCAAACACATTGCTGGCTCGGCTCCCGGCTGTCCGAAAAATGCTGGATACCGATGTGCAGGCGGCTTACGAGGGCGACCCCGCCGCCACCTGCCGGGAGGAGGTCATGCTGGCCTATCCCGCCTTTGAGGCCATCAGCGTATTCCGAATCGCCCACGAGCTGTACCGCCTGTATATCCCCATGCTGCCCCGGATGATGACGGAGTACGCTCATTCCGTGACCGGTATCGACATTCATCCCGGCGCGGAGATCGGTCCCTACTTTTTCATTGACCACGGCACCGGTGTTGTTATCGGCGAGACCACCGTCATCGGCGCCCATGTTAAACTCTATCAGGGTGTGACACTGGGAGCGAAGAGCTTTGCTGTTCAGCCGGACGGTACGCTGGTCAAGGGCCGGAAGCGCCACCCGGACATCGGCAGCAATGTGGTCATTTACGCCGGAGCCACCATCCTTGGCGGCGGCACCAAAATCGGTGACGGCTGCGTCATCGGCGGCAACGTCTGGCTGACCCATTCCGTAGACCCCGGCAAGCGGGTATTGACCGCCCGGGAGCAGACGGAGCTGATCACTGCGGATATCTGATTTTTTCATACCCCTCCATTGCGTAAAGGGCAATACGGCTCTGCGGCAGTCTGCCGCGGGCAGCGTATTGCCCTTTGCGCGCGGAAAAATCTCTGTAAAGGAGACTGCCCTATGACCGTTTACGCGGACAACGCCGCCACCACAAAAATGAGCCACGCTGCCATTGACGCCATGCTGCCGTATCTGGAGGGCTGCTTCGGCAATCCCTCCAGCCTGTACCGCATGGGGCGGGAGGCCGCCGGAGCGCTGCAAAGCGCCCGGGAGACCGTGGCAGACTGTCTTGGCTGTACGCCACGGGAGCTCACCTTTACCTCCGGCGGCAGCGAGGCCGATAATCAGGCCCTCATCTCCGCTGCCCGCATCGGCGAGCGCAGCGGCAAAAAGCATATTGTCTCCACCGCCTTTGAGCACCACGCTGTTCTCCATACGCTGAAAAGGCTGGAGGCGGAGGGCTTTACGGTGGAACTGCTGCCGGTGGGTCCCACCGGCACCGTTACCGCCGGACAGGTGGCGGCAGCCCTCCGGCCGGATACCTGCCTCGTGTCGGTGATGTGCGCCAATAACGAGATCGGCTCCGTGCTTCCCATTGCGGAGATCGGCGCCGTGTGCCGGGAGCGGGGCGTGCTGTTCCATACGGACGCCGTGCAGGCGGCGGGTCATCTTCCCATCAACGTAGAGGAGCAGAATATCGATTTGCTGTCTCTCTCCGGCCACAAGTTCCACGGCCCAAAGGGTGTCGGCGTGCTGTATGCCCGACGGGACGTTCCCCTGACTGCGCTCATTGAGGGCGGCGCGCAGGAGCGGGGCAGACGGGCTGGCACGGAAAACGTCCCCGGCGTCATGGGTCTTGCCGCCGCGCTGAAGGAAAGCTGTGCCCACCTTGCGGAAAACGCGGCCAAGGTCAGTGCTCTGCGGGACAGGCTCATTACCGGACTTTCCAAAATCCCCCACAGCGTTCTCAACGGAGACCCTGTCCACCGCCTCCCCGGCAATGTGAGCTTCTGCTTTGAGGGCGTGGAGGGGGAGAGCCTGTTGCTTTTGCTGGATCAGGCCGGAATCTGCGCTTCCTCCGGGAGTGCCTGTGCCTCCGGCTCGCTGGATCCCAGCCATGTTCTGCTGGCTATCGGACGCTCCCGGGAATTGGCCCACGGCGCTTTGCGCCTGAGTCTTAGCGAATGGAACACGCAGGCGGAGATAGACTATCTCATCCGGGAGGTCACCCGGGCGGTGGAGCGTCTGCGGAGCGCTTCTCCCGCATGGCAGGTGTGTCTTTCCGGCAAACAGCAATTCATTCTGTAGACCTGTGTACCCAAGGAGGAACAATATGGAATTTTTCAAGAAAGCGGCGGCGCTTGACCGCTTTTCCGGCTGTCGGGTGATGTGATGGGAAAGGTATTGATCGCGATGAGCGGCGGCGTGGATTCCAGCGTTGCCGCGTACCTTATGGGCCAGCAGGGCTGGGACTGCCTCGGTGCCACCATGACGCTGTACCGCAACGAGGACATCGGCATTTCCCACAGCCGCACCTGCTGCTCGCTGGAGGATGTGGAGGATGCCCGGAGCGTGGCAAACCGGCTGGGAATGCCCTACTATGTATTCAACTTTTCCAATGAGTTCCGCTGTCAGGTCATGGACCGCTTCGCCGCGGCCTACGAGCGGGGGCAGACCCCCAATCCCTGTATCGACTGCAACCGCTACCTGAAGTTTCGGCGGCTCTATGACCGGGCGTCCCTGATGGGCTGCGATACCATTGCTACCGGTCATTATGCCCGCATTGAGCGGGAAAATGGGCGATATTTATTAAAAAAGGCGCTGGACACAAGCAAGGACCAGAGCTATGTGCTCTATATGCTCACGCAGGCGCAGCTATCCCATACGCAGCTCCCGCTGGGGGCGCTCCATAAGACGGAGGTGCGGGCCATTGCGGAAGAACAGGGCTTTTACAATGCGAAAAAGCCGGACAGTCAGGACATCTGCTTCGTGCCGGACGGTGACTATGCCACTTTCATCCGGCGGCATACCGGAAAAACGGATGTCCCCGGCGACTTTACAGACGAGTCTGGCAAAATCTTAGGGCAGCACAAGGGCATCACGCACTATACTGTCGGCCAGCGGAAGGGCCTTGGCGTTCCCTCTAACGAGCCGCTGTACGTCAAAGCTATCGACCCGGCGCGAAACCGCGTGGTGCTCAGCGGAAACGCGGCTCTATATTCCCGGACGCTGACAGCCGGGGACCTGAACTGGATCGCGTGGGATACGCCGCCCCGGCAGTTTCAATGCAGCGCCAAGACCCGCTACCGCCAGACGGAGCAGCCTTGCACGGTGACGGTCACGGCGGAGGGCCGCGCAGAGGTCTGCTTCGATATGCCCCAGCGGGCCATCACGCCGGGACAGGCCGTGGTATTTTATGAGGGAGATACCGTCCTTGGCGGCGGTACGATTTTGTAAGTAAGGGCCGGGAGCATTTGCTCCCGGCTTCTTCATTTACTGCTCCAGATAGGCGCGGGGGTCCACGGCCTTTCCGTCCCGGCTCACCGCGAAGTGCAGGTGGGGCGCGCCGCTCTCTGCGGCGGCGGTGGTGCCGACAGCGCCGATGATCTGCCCGGCGGATACGCTGTCCCCGGTTTCTACCGTGGGCTTGGACTGCAAATTGGCGTAGGTGGTTTCGTAGCCGCCCTCGTGCTCCAGTACCACGGTGGTACCCATCAGCGTATCGTCCGTGACGGAGCGTACCGTCCCGGAGCTGGCCGCCAGCACAGTGGTCCCGGCCTTGGCAGCAATGTCAATGCCGTCATGGGTGCGCCAATCTCCCATTGTGGGGCTGTAAATTAGCTCCTCCATGGAAAAGGCGGTCAGAACCTCGCCCCGCAGCGGCTCCACAATGAGCTTGGGAGCCTGTGCCGCTACGGGAACGTCCTCCACCGGCAGCTCCGGCATTTCCGGCTTGTCCGCCGTGTCTACGGGGACGGGCTCCGGCTTCAGTGTTTCCGCCACCGGCTCCTCTACGCGCTCTGGCACCGTCACCGGCTGAGAGACCGCCGCCTGCGGCGTCACCGGGAGCTCTTGTACCGGCTCCGTGCCCTCTCCGCGCAGCAGCACCCAGCCGCACACGCCCACCACAGCGAGGCAGACCGCCAGCGTACCGTAAAAGCCCACGCCGGATAGCACCTGCTTCACATTTCTTTCCATAAAATTCCTCCCTTGCAGAAAATAGGTACGATGGGAGTATGGACGCGGGAAGCGGAAACTATACCGCTTTCGGGCAAAAACAGTTGCAATCTATGAAAAATCGCGGTATAGTAAGCGGGTAACTGCCGGCCAAGCCGGCTATTTTCCCGGCATTTCTTCGTAACCGTGCCCCGGGGCACGTCTCCCGTTCAAGACGGCAAACCACTTTGAAAGGGAGCTTTTTCATGAACGTAAATTCCAGAACCAAATTGCTGCTGCGCCATCTGACCTGCGCGGCTATGTGTCTGGCCCTGTGCCTGTACCTGCCGTTTCTCACAGGACAGATTCCACAGATCGGCCGGGCGCTGAGTCCCATGCACATTCCCGTGCTGCTGGCAGGTTTTCTCTGCGGCCCGTGGTGGGCGATGGTGGTGGGACTGGTGGCGCCCATGCTGCGCCACAGCCTGTTTTTGATGCCGCCGCTGGTCACAGCCATTGCCATGAGCTTTGAGCTGGCGGCCTACGGCCTGTTTTCGGGCCTTTTGTACCAATTGCTGCCGAAAAAGCGGAGCAACATCTATGTGTCGCTGATTTTGGCCATGTTGGGCGGACGTATCGTCTGGGGCATTGCCATGACGATCATCAGCGGCGTCACCGGCTCCGAGTTCGGCTGGGCGGCCTTCATCGCCGGAGCCTTTACCAGCGCAGTTCCCGGTATCATCGTGCACATTATCTTGATTCCTGTGTTGGTGATGAGCCTGCAAAAAGCAGGCTTTTTGAAAACGGAGCCCTGCGCCGCCTGATTTCCGCAGAGAAAAGAGCGACGTCCGCGCCCCCGCACTTGAAAAAACGCCCCATGAGGGGATAGTGAAAAACAAGATTTTTCCGGCCAGCAGCCCAAACGCTGCTGGCCGCTTTTTGCGCGGCAGGGCAAAGCCTGCGCGCTTTCACCCTATTTTATCGCTGGCTGACCTCCCACGGCTCCTGAAAGATGAGATCATCCACATCGCCCAGCGGCTTTTTCGGTTCCATATCCACCCCTCCTTTGCAAAAAACAGAACTCCTACATGATATGCGCTCAAATGCGAAAAGTTGCACGAAAACGTGCAACAGACCTGAAAATTTTTTCGAGCGGGACACCGGCATTGCTCATAGCAGGCTGCGGCCTTCAAAAACGAGGCTGCAAAAGAAAATTGTTCACAGTCGGCAGGCTTTACAAAAACACTGGATATGTGTATAATATTCTTAATTATGTGCAAATGTGAGGAAATTGACCATGGAGATCACTCAGGGAGTTCGGTTCGACAGCCTGAAGCTGTCCCCCGAAATTCTGCGCGCTCTGCTGGAGCGCAATATCGTTCAATCCACCCCGGTGCAGGCCGGCTGCATCCCTCCCATGCTGGAATGGCGGGATGTGGTGGCCAAGGCTCCTACCGGCACCGGTAAGACTTTTGCCTACGGCATTCCCGTCGTGGAGCATATCGACCCCGCGGACGAAAGCGTGCAGGCGGTGATTTTGGCCCCCACCCGGGAACTGGCTATTCAGATCACCGATGAGCTGCGGGTGCTGTGTACCTACAAGCCCGGCGTCCGGGCCGTGTGCCTGTATGGCGGTGCCCCCATCAACCGGCAGATCGAGGCGCTGAAAAAGCGTCCCCAGATCGTTGTGGCCACACCGGGCCGGCTCTCCGACCACATGAAGCGCCACACGGTCCGGGTGGAGACCGCCCAGACCGTGGTGCTGGACGAGGCGGACCGGATGCTGGATATGGGCTTCATCCATGATGTGACCCGCCTGCTGGACAAGATGGACAAGCGGCGGAATCTCGGATTGTTCTCCGCCACCATTTCCCGGGAGGTCATGGACATCGCGTGGGTGTACCAGCGGGACGCTGAGGAGATCACCGTCCGGGAGGACGAGCAGAACAAGCCGGACATCAAGCAGTTCCGCATGGACGTCAGCTATGACGGAAAGGCGGAGGCTATTGCCAAAATTCTCACGGAGACCGGTTTTGACCGCTGCATGGTGTTCTGCAATACCAAGGGCAACACGGAGCGCATCACAAAGTTTCTGCAGATGCGGGGCATTGACGCCCAGTGCATCCACGGCGACATTCCCCAGAAAAAGCGGGAGCAGGTCATGGATTTGTTCCGCAAGGGCAAGCTCCGGGTGTTCGTCTCCACAGACGTTGCTGCCCGGGGCATTGATGTAGACGATGTGGACATCGTATTCAACTGCGACATCCCCGACGAAAATCAGGACTATGTCCACCGCATCGGCCGTACCGGCCGGGCCAAGCGGCAGGGCGTAGCCGTGAGCTTTGTGGCGGATTTTCCCTCTAAAATCCGCATGGATGACATCGCTAAGAACACCCGCAACGAAATTCTGCCGGTGAAATTCGACGATGACGGTAAGCTGACCATGGCTTAAAGCAAAGGAGTCCTTATGAAACTTCGCAAAAGACTGGCGGCTCTTGCTCTTGCGGCGCTGACGCTGCTTACCTGCCTTACGGGCTGCGGGAGCGCCGGTGATGACGGAGACCGCCTTTCCCTGTCCGTCCGGGTGGGGGACAAGCCCGCCACCTATGACCCCATTTACGCCGAGGAGATCGGCGACCAGACCATTTTAAATCACCTCTATGAAAACCTCATGCGGCTGGAAAAGGACGAAAACGGCCAGATTACCGCTGTGAGCGGCGCCGCAAAGAACGTGGATGTCAAGGAAAACGCCGATGGCACCGTGACCTATACCTTCCGTCTGCGGGGCGGGAAATGGTCCGATGGCGTTGAGGTCAAGGCCGGGGATTTCGTGTATGCGTGGCAGCGCTTGGCGGACCCGGCCACCGCGTCGGTCTACGCGCCGCTTTTGTCCATTGTCAGCGGCTATGAGCAGGCCCGCGCCTCCGGGGATATGTCCCTGTTGGCGGTCAGCGCTAAAAACAGCAGTACGCTCACCGTCACGCTGGACGGTCACTATGACTGGTTTTTGCGGGAGGTCTGTACCTCCATTGCCACCATGCCGCTGCGGCAGGATGTGGTCAAGCGGCTGAAGGAGGCGGCGGACGCCGTGAACGAGGTGAAGCCCGCTTCGGCTTCTTCCGCCCGCTGGTGGTCCGACCCCACCATGCTGGTGACCAACGGTCCCTACACGGCGGAGACCCTGACCGGGAGTACCCTGACCCTGACGGAAAACGCCAATTACGGCAAAAAAATCACCGGCCCGGATGAGCTGGTGTTCCATTTCAGCGACGAGCAGACCGGACAGATTCTCTACGCGCAGGAGCTTGTAGACGCTGTGTGGCCTCTGAGCGAGGAGGAGATGGCGGCACGGATCACCGCCGATGAGACGTGGCAGGCAGACCCGGTGCTGGAGACCTACTCCGTCCTCTTTAACTGGAGCCGGCTGGAGGAAGACGGGATTCGCCGCGCCCTGAGCCTTGCCATTGACCGGGACGCCATCGCCGCACTGGCGGGCGTTACAGGCAAGCCTGCCGCAGGGCTTGTTCCCCCCGGCGTGCCGGAGGGGGAGCAGGACTTCCGCACCAGCGGCGGCGATTTGATCGACATGACCTCCGAGGGCTATGCCGACCGCTGCACGCAGGCGGTGCGGCTCATGCAGGAGGCAGGTTATGACCGGGGCTCCGATTTGGGCACGCTGGAATATCTCTACGCAGACGAGGGCACCAACGGCGCTGTGGCGGAGGCCCTGTGCCGGATGTGGCGCAGCGTGCTGGGCCTGAACATCACCCCCCGGGGCGTTACAAAGGCGGAGCTGATGACCGCGCTGCGCAGCGGCAGCTATACGCTGGCCGGTAGGGCCGTTTCCGCCGTGTGCAATGACGCCGAGTGCTTTTTGATGGACTGGACCTCCGGCAATTCCGATAATCTGCTCCATTATGAAAACAGCGCCTTTGATACCCTCATGTCCATCATCGCCAAGGCCGAGGAGGGCTCCGCCCGCATGGGCTGTCTCCACGATGCCGAGGACCTGCTGTTGGAAATCGACTGTGCGCTGGCCCCGCTTTATACGGCGGGAACGGCGTGGGATCTGCGGGAAACCTATATGGGCGGCTTCCGGGACCCCCGGGGCTGGTTCGATTTCCGCGGAGTCTATCTGCGGCCTGTCACCGTACAGTAGACTACGCAAACTATTTTTGAAAATCAGGAGGCGGCTATGAACGGTAAAATTCTGGTAACGTCTTTTTCGGCCAGCGGCGTCACCGCCGGTGTGGCCCGGGAACTGGCGCAAGCCATAGGCGCGGACCTTTGTGAAATCGCCCCGGTCCAGCCCTATTCCAGTGCTGATTTAGACTGGACGAACAAGAAAAGCCGTAGCACGCTGGAAATGCAGGACCCCGCCAGCCGCCCGGCCATGAAGCCGCTGACCGTGGACCCCGCGCAGTATGATACGATTTTTGTGGGCTTTCCTATCTGGTGGTATGTGGAGCCCCGCATTGTGGACACGTTCCTTGATGGGGTCGCGCTGGAGGGGAAAACTGTGATCCCCTTTGCCACCTCCGGCGGCAGCGGCGTGGAAAATGCCGCCGCGCACCTGAAGGAGCTTTATCCCGCCGCTGATTGGCGTCCGGGTAAGCTGCTCCGCTGCGGAAACGCAGCAGCGTGGGCCAAAACGCTGTAACGCGCAAAAAGCAATATAACCACTTAATTCCGTATAAAAACTCCCTCTGTAAGAGACAGCCTGCTTTTGCTGTCTCTTACAGAGGGAGTTATCAATTTTTGCTGTATTTTTAAGCGCTTTCGGTCTCAGGGAGCGCCTTTTCTTTGTCCTTGTCCAGCAGGTCCGTCATGCTGTCAAGGCTGATGCCCAGCGTAGAGGCATTGTGCAGCAGGGCAGAGGTAGTGGGCTGAATCACGCCCGTCACGCCCAGAACAATGAGCATCAGGTTGAAGCCGACAATGAAGCGGTAATTGCGCTGGATGCGGCCCATCAATGCCTGAGAGATTTTCCGCAGCGTCACCAGCTCGAAAAGGTCCTCGGAGGTAATTGTCACATCGGCGATCTCACGGGCGATGGCGGCGCCGGTATTGATGGCGATGCCAACATCCGCCTCAGAGAGAGCCGGGGTATCGTTGACACCGTCGCCGATCATAATGACCTTCCGACCGGCGGCCTTTTCCTGCCGGACAAAATTGGCCTTGTCCTCTGGCAGAACCTCGGCATAGAACTGATCCACACCCACCTCCCGGGCCACGGCCTCGGCGGTGCGGCGGCTGTCACCGGTCATCATGACTACCTTGGAGATGCCGCAGGCATGGAGCGCCTGAATTGCATCCTTGGCCTCCTTGCGGAGAGGATCGGAAATGCAGATCACGGCGGCCAGACGTCCGGCGATGCAGAGGTAGAGGTGAGAATATTCCTCCGGCAGCGTATTGAACTTTTCCTGTTCGGCCTCAGGAACTACGCAGCCCTCGTCCTCAAAGACAAAGTGGGCACTGCCGATAATGACCTTTTTATCCTCAACGGTACTGGAAATGCCGTGGGCCACTACGTATTCCACCTGAGAGTGGTATTCCTTGTGGTCCAGCCCCAGCCGCTTGGCCTCCGCCACCACGGCGTTGGCAATGGAGTGGGGATAGTGCTCCTCAAGACACGCGGCCAGCCGCAGCATTTCGCTGGCGCTGTAGCCGTCAAAGGAGACCACCTTGGCCACAGTGGGCGTGGCGTAGGTCAGTGTGCCGGTCTTGTCGAACACAACGGTATCGGCATTGGCAACGGCCTCCATAAAGCGCCCGCCCTTGACGGAAATGTGATAGCCGCTGCTCTCCCGCATGGCGGAGAGCACGGCGATGGGCATGGACAGCTTCAGTGCGCAGGAAAAGTCCACCATCAGCACGGCCAGCGCCTTAATGGTGTTCCGGGTCAGAAGATAGGTCAGCGCCGTGCCGCCCAGCGTGTAGGGCACCAGCCGGTCCGCAAGGCGGGAGGCCTTGTCCTCCGCCGTGGATTTCAGCTTTTCGGACTCCTCAATCATCTTGACGATGCGGTCATACCGGCCGCCGCCGACAGCCTTTTCCACCCGGACAACGAACTCGCCCTCCTCCACCACGGTACCGGCATAGACATAGCTGCCGGCGCTCTTGGGGACCGGCAGGGATTCGCCGGTGATGGACGCCTGATTGACGGTGGCCTCGCCGGAGTCCACCTTTCCGTCCAGCGGAATCATGCCGCCGGTGCGGACCACGATGCAGTCCCCGGCCTTTACATCGCCGATGGGGACCAGCACCTCGCTGTCGGCGGTTTTCAGCCACACCTTGTCCACGTTCAGGGACATGGCCCCGGCAAGGTCCGCCACGGACTTCTTGTGGGTCCAGTCCTCCAGAATCTCGCCAAGGTTCAGCATGAACATCACAGAGCTTGCGGTCTCAAAGTCGCTCCGGAGCATGGACACCGTAACAGCGGTGGCGTCCAGCACGGAAACAGCCAGATGACCGTGGAGCAGAGCGCTCAGACCGGCCTTGATGTACTTGATGGAGCGGAACACGGCGATGAACGTCCGAATGGACATGGGCAGAAACAGCTTGCTGCCCGCCCGCCGCAGCACTGTGAATACCAGCTTGTCCTCAAATTCCCGGTTCAGCTCCCGGGAGCTGTGCTCCGGGGCCAGCGCCTCCGCCTTGTCATAGGAGAAAACGGACAGGGCGCGGAGCACGGGCTCCCGGCTGCCGGTATAGCGGATCACGGCGTCCCCGGTGCGGTCATAGACCTTGACGCCCTCAACGCCGGACGTCTTTTTCAGATATGCCTCCAGAATGTCGGCCTGCCGCAGAGACATGGCAGGCGCCGCCGCGTGAATCCGCAGGCGGCCGGGGCATTCGTGAAGAATGGTACATTTCATATATGTATGCCTCCAAAGAGTAAAAGAAGGAAAGCCGCCAGAGCGTGGCGGCTTTTCCGTGGATACCTGTTATTCCGCAGTCTCAGCGGAAGCCTCGGCGGCATCCTCCACGACCTCAGCCTCGGCAGCGGCGGCGCGCTGGTCATTGATGACCTTGGCGTCGGCCAGAATGTCTCCGGCACTCTCCTGCACGTTGGTGACAGTGGTCATCACACACTCCTTGGCCCGCAGGGCGGCGGCGGTGACCTCGGTGTAGACCTTACGGGCATCCTTGCTGGTGAGAACCTTGATACCGGCGGTGCCGAACAGCGTACCGGCGGCGAACAGACCCAACTTCTTGAAATTCATAATAAATACCTCCTGTTATTTCTTCTTCATGCCGGTGAACATTGTCAGGGCAAAGAAGATGACGGTGAGCCACGCGAATGCTTTATGCTGCTTCATATATGACCCCTCCTTTTTTGCAGACGCATTGTAACACGGGACTCGACAGAATGCAAGAGATTTTTGTGAACAAAATGTGAAAAGAGTGCGGTTTTTTTGAAAAAATATGAGTTAAATAAATAAAGCTTTCGGTTAATGTTCGCTAATTTGAGAAACCTAATCGCAAAAACCGGCGCGGTGGCGCGGAAGCCGGGAAATTTCGCGGCGGGAGGCTGCAGCGGCTTTACAAGCCGGGGGAGGCTCTGCTATACTATATTTTATAAAGGAAAGGATCGGTGATTCGTTATGCATCAGTTAGAAAAACAGTTCCATATCCGTTGCACCTCCGAGGACATCGGCCGTTACTGCATTCTGCCCGGCGACCCGGGCCGGGTGCCGGCCATTGCCGCACTGTTTGAGGACGCGCATCAGGTGGCCTATAACCGGGAATACAATGTCTGGACCGGCATGCTGCTGGGAGAGAAGGTCACGGCCTGCTCCACCGGCATTGGCGGTCCCTCCGCCTCCATTGCCATGGAGGAGCTGCATAAGTGCGGCGCGGACACGTTTATCCGCACCGGCACCTGCGGCGGTATTGATCTGAATGTGAAGTCCGGGGATATCGTGGTGGCTACCGGCGCTGTTCGCTTTGAGCACACCAGTCTGGAGTATGCCCCTATCGAGTTCCCCGCCGTGGCGGATTGGGACATTACCAACGCGCTGGCGGAGGCCACCCGGGCGCTGGGCTATCCTCTGCATTTAGGCGTTGTCCAGTGCAAGGACAGCTTTTACGGCCAGCATGACCCCAGCGCCTCCCCAGTGTATTATGAGCTGAAGCAGAAGTGGGAGAGTTGGAAGCGTTTGGGTGTCAAGGCCAGCGAGATGGAGTCCGCCGCGCTGTTCGTGGTGGCTGCCGCGCTGGGCTGCCGCTGCGGAAGCTGCTTCCATGTGGTATGGAATCAGGAGCGGGAGGCCGCAGGGCTGGACCAGACCATGAGCGAGGATACCACCGCCTCTGTGAAGGTGGCGGTGGAGGGGCTGAAGCGGCTCATCGAGGCTGACCGCAGGGCCGGACGGTAAGGAGGGACAGCAATGCCTGACCTTTCCAATTTTTTAGGGGCCTCTGTGGCCGGGTACAGTCTCGACAAGGTCCTCTCCGCCCTTGCAACGCTGCTGGTGTGCCTCATTGCGGTGAAGCTCATCATGAAGCTGCTCACCCGTCTGCTGAGCCGGACGCAAAAGCTGGGCGACCGGCTGCAAGGGCTCCTGCTTACCGCTGTCAAGGTCATTTTATATGTCCTGACGCTCATCATTACGGCGGAGGCGCTGGGCTTCAATACCTCCTCTCTGACAGCGCTTTTGTCCGTACTGACCTTGGGTGTTACCCTGGCGGCGGAGGACATCCTCGGCAATGTGGCCGGCGGGCTGGTGATTCTCTCCTCCCGTCCCTTTGCCCTTGGGGATTATATCGAGGCCGGCGGCGTATCCGGCACAGTCCGTGAGATCGGCTTGAACCGCGTGAAGCTGGAAACGCCGGACGGGCAGATGGTCCTGATGCCGAACAAGGAGCTCTCCGCCTCCAAGATCATCAACTATACCGTGCTGGGCCGCCGCCGGGTGGTGCGGACGGTCACGGCCTCCTATGATGCCCCCACAGAGGCAGTGAAGGCCGCCTGTATGGAGGCGGTGGAGGCAGCGGCGGATGTGCTTTTAGACCCGGCGCCCACCGTGCGGCTGACGAATTACGGCGCCAGCGCCATTGAGTATACCATCTGCTGCTGGTGCGCCCCGGAAAACTATTGGCCGGTGTACTTCTCCGTCAACGAAAATCTGCGGGACGCCTTTGCCCGCCACAGCATTGAGATGACCTATGACCATCTCAACGTGCATATTCTGGAAAAATAAGGAAGCGATCGTATGCCTGCCGTTTCTCTCCGCGTCGCGGCGCCAAGGAACATCTGACCGGCAACAGCCTCGGCTTTCACGAGCACATGGATTTTACGCTTGTGGGCGTTTTGCCGAAGTGCGGCTATCAATTCGGCTGCTGGTACGGCACGGCCCATCTGAATAAGGCGCTGGGGACGTATCCCACCCCGGCAGTCCCTATTCGGCCGTTCCCCGAAATCCGCAGCGATTTTGAGGCGTGGCTCAGGGAGCAGACAGCCCCTTTTAAGGGATAGCGGCAGGATTTCAGCAGCCCCGGTATGACCGGGGCTGCTTCCTTGTATAAGCCTATGTGAAATTGTGAACTTTTTGCAACTTGTCAGGGTGACATAATGATGTGGAAAACCGTGTGGAAAATGTGAAAAACTCTGCAATGGCGGTGAAAACGCCTGTGGAGAGAGCGGGGCAGGTAATATTACGCAACAACATTTCCGGGCGAAACGGCCCTCTTTCCGTCAAAAAGAGCCGCAGGAGGGGGGAACCCTTGAATTTGCAGCGGAATCGTGTTACAATGCCAACATATTGAAAATTTCAGCCCCCTGGAGGAACTATGGCAACAAAAAAGCAGGATTACGGTAATGACAGCATTTCGTCCCTGAAGGGCGCGGACCGGGTACGCAAGCGTCCCGGCGTTATTTTTGGCTCCGACGGTCTGGATGGCTGTGAGCACGCGGTATTTGAAATTCTCTCCAACTCCATTGACGAGGCCCGGGAGGGCCACGGACGGACAATCACCGTCACCCGGTACGCCGACCGCTCCATTCAGGTGGAGGACATGGGCCGGGGCTGTCCGGTGGACTGGAACGAAAAGGAGCAGCGCTACAACTGGGAACTGGTGTACTGCGAGCTGTACGCCGGCGGCAAGTACGATAATCTCTCCGGAGATAACTATGAATACTCTCTGGGCCTCAACGGTCTGGGCGCCTGCGCCACCCAGTACGCCTCCCGCTACATGGACGTCACCGTCTGGCGGGACGGCTTTGAGTATAAGCTCCACTTTGAACGGGGCGAAATCGTGGGCGGACTGGAAAAAACGCCGCTGCCGAAATCGCAGGCGAAAAGGACCGGCACCCGCACCCGCTGGCTGCCGGATCTGGATGTGTTTACCGACATTGCCATCCCGGCGGAATATTTCACGGATATACTGCGCCGTCAAGCAGTGGTGAATGAGGGGATTACCTTCAAGTTCCGGGATCAGCAGGAGGACGGCTCTCTGCCTGAGGAGGATTTCGTTTACGAGCACGGCATCCAGGACTATGTGGCGGAGCTGGCCGGGGAGGGAGCCCTGACGTCCCCGGTATTCTGGCAGGCGGAAAAGCGGGGCCGGGATCGGGCGGACAAGCCGGAGTACAAGGTGAAGCTCTCTGCCGCCTGCTGCTTTTCCAACCGGGTGCAGGTCATTGAGCACTACCATAACTCCTCGTGGCTGGAGCACGGCGGCGCGCCGGAAAAGGCCACGAAAAGCGCCTTTGTCTCCGCAGTAGATAAGTACCTGCGGGATCAAAACAAGTATCAGAAAAACGAAAGCAAGATCACATGGCAGGATATTGAGGACTGCCTGATTTTCGTCTCCAACAACTTCTCCACCCAGACCAGCTACGAGAACCAGACAAAAAAATCCATCACCAACAAGTTCGTGCAGGAGGCCATGACGGAGTTCCTGCGGACAAATCTGGAGATTTACTTCATCGAGAACCACTTCGACGCCGAGAAGATCGCCGAACAGGTCCTTGTAAACAAGCGCAGCCGGGAAAGCGCGGAAAAGCAACGCCTGAACATCAAAAAGAAGCTCTCCGGGAATATCGACATTTCCAACCGGGTCCAGAAATTTGTGGACTGCCGCTCCAAGGATGTAGAGAAGCGGGAAATTTATATCGTGGAGGGCGACTCCGCCCTGGGCAGCGTTAAGCTCAGCCGGGATGCGGAGTATCAGGGCATCATGCCCGTCCGGGGCAAAATTTTGAACTGCCTGAAGGCGGATTACGCACGCATTTTCAAAAGCGAGATCATTACCGACCTCATCCGCGTGCTGGGCTGCGGTGTGGAAATTCAGAATAAGCACGTAAAGGACCTGGCCGCCTTTGACCTTGCCAACCTCCGCTGGAGCAAGGTGGTCATCTGCACCGATGGCGATGTGGACGGCTTCCAGATTCGCACGCTGATTTTGACCATGCTCTACCGCCTGACGCCCAGCCTTATTGAAAAGGGCTATGTGTATATTGCGGAAACGCCGCTTTTTGAGATCAACTGCGGCGATAAAACGTGGTTTGCCTACTCCGATAAGGAGAAGGCGGAGATCGTAAAGTCGCTGGAGGGAAAGAAGTACAAGATCGACCGCTCCAAGGGCCTTGGCGAAAATGACCCCGACATGATGTGGCTCACTACCATGAACCCCGAGACCCGACGGTTGATCCGGGTCATGCCGGAGGACGCCGCCCGGACGTCCGAAGTATTTGACCTTCTACTGGGGGACAACCTGCAGGGCCGGAAGGACCATATCGCGGAAAACGGAGCAAGGTTTTTGGATTTGGCGGATATTTCGTGATTTCCGATGAAACCCCACTGATAGAATAAGGAATTTTTACTATGCCGAAAAAGAAGCAGCCGGAGGAAGCCCGGCACCCAGTTAATAACCCCAACGTCATGGGCCTTCATGCGGCGGTGGTGGAGCAGCCCATCACCGACACGCTGGAGACCAACTATATGCCCTATGCCATGAGCGTCATTGTCTCCCGGGCCATCCCGGAAATCGACGGCTTCAAGCCCTCTCACCGCAAGCTGCTCTACACCATGTACAAAATGGGCTTGCTGACCGGAGCACGGACGAAGTCCGCCAACATCGTGGGTCAGACCATGCGCCTGAACCCCCACGGCGACGCCGCCATTTACGATACCATGGTGCGCTTGTCCAAGGGCTACGGCGCTCTGCTGACTCCCTTTGTGGACTCCAAGGGCAACTTTGGCAAGTCCTACTCCCGGGATATGTCATGGGCTGCTCCCCGGTACACGGAGGCGAAGCTCTCCGCCATCTGCGGGGAGATCTTCAAGGACATCGACAGCGATACCGTGGACTTCGTGGATAACTATGACAACACCATGAAGGAACCGGCGCTGCTGCCCACCACCTTCCCCAATATTCTGGTATCTGCCAACAGCGGCATTGCCGTTGGCATGGCCTCCCAGTTCTGCGGTTTCAACCTGAAAGAGGTCTGCGATACTACGGTGGCCTACCTGAAAAACCCGGACTGCGACCTGACGGAAACGCTGCTGGCCCCGGATTTTCCCACCGGCGGCGAGCTGATCGCGGACAGCAGCGCCCTTCGGGATATTTACAATACCGGCCGGGGCAGCGTCCGGGTGCGGGCCAAGTACCGCTATGTCAAGGATGAAAACCTTATTGAAATTTATGAGATTCCCTATTCCACCACGGTAGAGGCGATTTTGGACAAGGTGGCGGAGCTCATCAAGGCGGGCAAGGCCAAGGAGATCGCCGATATGCGGGACGAGACGGACCTCTCCGGATTGAAGCTGGCCATCGACCTCAAGCGGGGCACGGACCCGGATAAGCTCATGGCTAAGCTCTACCGGCTCACGCCACTGGAGGACGCCTTTGCCTGCAATTTCAACGTGCTCATCGGCGGCAGCCCCAAGGTGCTGGGTGTCCGGCAGATTTTGGAGGAATGGACCGCGTGGCGCACGGAGAGCGTGAAGCGCCGGGTCTACTTTGTCCTCGGCAAGAAGAAGGACAAGCTGCATCTGCTCAAGGGCCTCAAGCGCATTCTGCTGGACATCGACAAGGCCATCAAAATTATCCGGGAGACGGAGGAGGAGGCCGAGGTCATCCCCAATTTGATGATCGGCTTCGGCATTGACCAGATCCAAGCGGAATACGTGGCGGAGATCAAGCTGCGGAACATCAACAAGGAATATATCCTCAAGCGCACCCGGGAGACCGACGCCCTGCGGGACGAGATCGAGGATCTGGAGGACCTTCTGAACAGCCCCCAGCGGGTAAAGAAGGTCATTGTAGAGGAGTTGAACGCCGCTGCGGAAAAGTACGGCGAGCCCCGCCGTACCACTATTGTCTATCCCCACGAAATTACGCAGTATACCCCGGAGGCGGAGCAGAAGGAGGAATATCCTGTATCTGTGTTCCTGTCCCGGGAAGGGTATTTTAAGAAGATCACACCTGCCTCTCTGCGGATGAGCAGCGAGCAGAAGTATAAGGAGGGCGATGCCCTCCGCCAGGGCTTTGAGACCACATCCAATGCCGAGGCCATGTTCTTTACGGATAAATGTCAGGTCTATAAGACCCGCCTTGGCGAGTTCGATGATGCCAAAGCCAGTGTCCTTGGCGATTATCTGCCCACAAAGCTGAAGATGGACGCCGGGGAAAGCGTAATTTTCATGGTGCTGCCGGGGGCGGACTATGCCGGGAGCCTGCTGTTCTTCTTTGAAAACGGCAAGGCGGCCCGAGTGGAGCTGAAGGCGTATCAGACCACCTCTAACCGCCGCAAGCTCACCGGCGCGTACTCCGATAAAGCCCCGCTGGCCTGTATCCGCCGACTGGACGAGGACTGCGAGCTGGCGGTCTATTCCAACGAGCCCCGCTGCCTGATTTTCCACACGGCGCTGCTGGCGCCGAAGACCACCCGTTCCGCACAGGGCGTGGCGGTGATGACGCTGAAGCCGAAATACCATCTGGAGTCGGTGCGGCTCTCCGATGAGACCGCCATTACCAACCGGACCCGTTACCGGGTGCGGGCGATTCCCGCCGCCGGGGCCTTAGTAAAAGAGGAGGACTCCGAGGACCAGCAGATCAGTCTGCTGTAAAGAGCGTGTACTTTCCGCATGGTAGTCGGACGCCTCTGCGGCATAAAAGACAAACAGACAATGAGGGGGAGAAGCTTTTGAAAAAGCAACTGAAAAGCTATGCCATCATAGCGCTGGGTGCGGTGATTTTCGCGCTGGCCTTTGACTGGTTCTTTGCGGCAAATGCCGTAGGCATGGGTGGCATCACAGGTCTGGCGCAGGCCATCAATGTCCTGCTGCCGGTGCTGCCGGTGGGTATTTTGACAATTCTGCTGAATATCCCGCTGTTTCTGGCGGGCTGGCGGTTCATCGGCTTCCATCTGCTGTCCTCCTCACTGTTTGCCATGGCGGTCAGCTCTCTTGCCATGGACGGAATTGCCCTGTTTTATACCTTTCCGCCCATGGATTCCATGCTGGCCGCAGTCTGCGGCGGCGCCATGATGGGAACGGGCCTTGGCATTGTATTCTCACAGGGGGCCACCACCGGCGGCACGGACATCGTGGCCCGCCTGCTGAAGCTGAAATTTCCGTGGCTTCCCATGGGCAAGCTGATACTAATCCCGGATGGTGTGGTACTGGCATTGACGGCCATCGCCTTTCAGCGGCTGGAAACGGCTCTCTATGGCGCGGTGGCCCTGTATGTGTCCAGCAAGGTTATGGACACGGTGCTCTACGGCATGAACGCCTCTAAGGTGGCGTACATCATTTCCGATGACTGGAAGGCGGTGGCAGACGCTATTTTGGCCTATGACCGGGGTGTGACCATTCTCAATGCCGCCGGGGCCTACACCGGCGCGGAAAAGCACGTTTTGCTGGTGGCGTTTCGTCAGCGGGAGATCGTGGAGATCAAGCGGCGCGTCCATGCCATTGACCCCGGCGCGTTTTTGATCGTCTGCGACGCCCATGAGGTCTTGGGCGAGGGCTTCCGGGAATATCAGAAGGAAGAGCTGTAAAGGAGAAGGGGCTATGACGGATTTTTCAAGGGTAAAACAGAATTTGGAGGCCCGGGGCTTCCGCGTCAGTGTATTCGCCACGGCGGCGGAGGCGGCGGACTATCTGGACAGCGCCATTGACAATACCTCCGTGGGCTTCGGAGGCTCCGTGACACTGGAGCAGATGGGTCTTTATGAGCGGCTGGAGCGGCATGACCGGGTCAACTGGCACTGGCGGCCCACGGTTGACGGAGCAGACGCCCGGCAGGCGGCCATGACAGCGGAGCATTACATTACCTCGGTAAACGGTCTTGCGGAAACAGGAGAGCTCATCAATATCGACGGTACCGGCAACCGCGTGGCATCCACACTGTACGGTCATAAAAAGGTCTGGTTCGTGGTGGGCCGGAACAAGCTGGCTCCCACGTATGAGGAGGCCCTCTGGCGGGCGCGGAATATTGCCGCGCCGAAGAACGCCCAGCGTCTGAAGCGGAAAACGCCCTGTGCGGTCAAGGCTGACCACTGCTATGACTGCAAGAGCCCGGAGCGCATCTGCCGGGGACTGGTGGTGCTGTGGGAGGCCATTGGCAGCATGGAGATGGAAGTGGTCCTCGTAGATGAGGCGCTTGGCTATTAAAATCGAACGGAGGGGACGCGGATGAAGGGTCAACGGTTGGCGGCGGCAGGGCTGGCGCTATGCCTGCTGACAGGCTGCGCCCCCTTGCTGGAGCGCTCCTATACCGTCTCAGAGCCCCACAGTAGCAAGCTCTGGGAGAGCGAGGCGGCGGGGACGCTTCGAGCGGAAAATCATCAGGACATTGTCAATGACCTGCTGATCTTGATCGGCCAGCACACGGAAAGCGCCGTGCTGCGCCTATACGGTTTTGAGGACGATCAGGCTGCCATGGAGCAGATGGATCAGGCCATGCTGGAGGTCCAGCAGGAAACGCCGCTGGGGGCCTATGCCGTGGAGTATATCACCGCTGTGGAGCAGCCCCAGCGGAGCTGCTATGAGATGAACGTCCAGATCAGCTACCGCCGCAGCGCCGAGCAGGTGCAGACCATTGTAAACGCTACCAGCCCCAGCGCTCTGCATGATCTGCTGACAGCGGCGCTGGACGGGGACCGGGCGGAGTTGGTGGTCCGCGTGAGCTATTGGCAGGCAGACAGCCGCGAAAAGGTGGAGCAGGCGCTCACGCAGGTTCGGCAGGAGCGCGGCGTCCCGGTGGAGACCGTGTGGCTGGTGCATTATTACCCGGAAACGGACCCGGTGGGAATTGTGGAATTTCTGCTGAAGCCGGACGAGGAGACGCTGGCGGCGGAGCAGACTGCGGCAGCCAATGAATTACCGGAAGAAAAAACGGAAAAATAGGAAAAACCTCTTGACAGAAACGAGCGTGCTTGCTATAATAACTACTGTTCTTGCGGGCTTAGCTCATCTGGTAGAGCGCCACCTTGCCAAGGTGGAGGTAGCGAGTTCGAGCCTCGTAGCCCGCTCCAAAAAAGAAACACCACCCATTGGGTGGTGTTTCTTTTTTGGAGCGGGCAAGTTTGCTTCGCAAACTTATCCTGCGGGGGGGGATTAAAAAGCAGGGGAAACAGGCGATGCGCCGCCAGTGGCGGAAGAAGCGAGCCTGTTTCGAGGAAGCGGCGCTGTTTGTGGTTTTCAAAAGGCCACAAACAGCAATGCCGTGACGGTGTTCACCCGGCTAAGGTTTCCCCTGCAAACATCCCTGTCCTTGCGGACAACAGAAAGTATAGTATTTTTGGATTGCCGCTGATAGAAGTACGAACTCGCTGTCTCCACCTCAACACGTGAAGTGTGTTTTAAATCATGGAGGCCGGCAGGGTTCCTGTGAATTGCCAACGGCAATTCGTGGGATACCGGGAAGCGAGTTCGAGCCTCGGTTTTTGCAAACATCTCCTTCCCTTGCGGTGCGTGCAACTCTGTGCATCCGTTACCTTTACCCGTGTGCGGAGCGCACTTGAATCAGGGAGATCTGGTAGGGTTCTGCATCATCCTCACAAGCTCCATAGCCCGCGGCGCTGCCTTCCGGCAGCGCCTTGCTCATTCCGCTGTTCGCCCTCTCCCCACTGAAATCGCTGCGCTGGGTTTCAGCGGGGGACTCCGTCGCAGTGATTCGTAGGATGTTGGAAATTAGTTCGGACCTTGTTCTGCAATCCGCATACGGAAATGCCAAGAATTCGTTTAAAAACGCAAAAATAACAGCAGAGCATCCAACTGGATGCTCTGCTGTTATTTTTATAGGGGTAGGTATCTCTGCTTTACAGCTTTGCCAGCGCCTGATCGAAATCATTCAGCAGGTCATCGGTGTCCTCAAGGCCGGAGGAGAGGCGAATCTGGCCCATGGTGATGCCAATAGCCGCCAGCTCGTCGGGGCTGAGATCGCGATGAGAGGCTCTGGGGGGATAGGTCAGCGTGGTGCCGACACCGGCCAGCGTGGGAACAAAGCGGACCAGCTGCAGATTGCTGATGAGCTTGTCAATCTCTTTCTGACCGCCCTTGAAGTTCACGCAGAGCATACCGCCGTAGCCGTTGCCCTCGAACTGCTTGTCGGCCAGCGCCTTGCTGGGAGAGGACTCCAGACCGGGATAATAAACCTTTTCCACCTTGGGATGGCTCTCGAAGAACTTGGCCAGCGCCATGCCGTTTTCCGCCATCTTCTTAACACGCAGAGGCAGGGTCCGCAGGCTCCGGGCCAGCAGCCAGGACTCCGTAGCGCCCAGATTGGCACCGTAGAGGCCGAGGTAGAAGCTCAGAGACTTGATGATCTCCGCGGAGCCGACCACCGCGCCGCCTACCAGATCATCATGGCCGCCGAGATACTTGGTGGCGCTGTAGATTACAAGGTCGGCACCGAACTTGATGGGCTTTGCGATGATGGAGGTGGCAAAGGTGTTGTCGATGAACAGCTTTGCGCCGTGGGCGTGGGCGACATCCGCCAGATGCTGAATATCGGGTACGCTCATCAGAGGATTGGCGATGGTCTCGCCGTACACCAGCTTGGTGTTGGGACGCATATAGTCCGCAACATCCTGCGTGTTGAAGTCGATGAAGGTGGTCTCCACGCCCCAGCGCTTCAGCTCGTGCTTGAGGTAGTAGAACGCCTCGCCGTAGATGATGGGGGAGGCCACGATGTGGTCACCGGGCTTCACCGTTGCCAGAATGGAGGTGGTGATGGCCGCCATGCCGGAGGAAAACACCAGACCCTTCTCGCCGCCCTCACCGGCCGCCAGAATTTGAGAGGTGGCGTCGGCGTTGGGGTTGCCAAGACGGAAATAGGCATAGCCGGGAGCGCCCTCGTCGCAAATCTTATCAATGGGATCAATGGAGTCGAAAATGTAGGCAGAGGACAGATAGATGGGGAAGGTCTCCGGCACTGTCAGCGCCTTGTTCAGCTCGTAGCACAGCTCACCGTTGCCGGTGTGGACGTATTTGGTTGCGTCGCCCTTTTCAATAGACATATAATCCTCCTTACGCGCTTTGCGCGTTCCAATTAAAATGCGGTATCAGATTTTTTCAGAAACTCACGCGAAATCAGGTCTCCGTGCGGCCCTTGCCCTTTCCGGCGATGAGACCGACGATGAAGCCCACCACAGCGGGAACGATCCAGCCGAAGCCCAGAGCATAGAGGGGGATGTGGTTCATAACGGGATCGAGGAAGCCGAAGCCGTACTCGTGGGGCAGGTCCAGAATGGCGTACACCACGGTGAAATACACAGCGCCCTTAAATGCGCCGTCATTGGGAATCTTCTTCTCGAAGATGCCCAGAATTGTCATTACCAGCGTGATGGGATAGAAGAAGGAGAACCAGGGGGAGGTCAGGCTCACGATGGTATCCAGACCGAAGCTGGCGACGATGGTGGTGACGATGGGAACGATCATGACAAGAACCTTGTAGGAGAGCTTGCCGTGGGTAGCGGTCTCATAGAAATCTGCCACTGCGGTGATCTGGCTGATGGCGGTGGTGAGGCAGGCCAGCACCACGGACAGGCACAGGCCGTAAATCGCGATCTGGCCGCCGCTGGAGCGGATGATCGCCAGCAGGAGGTTGGCGTTGCTGATGCTGTCGGGCGTGTACTCGGTGCTGACGCAGGCGCCCATATACAGCAGACCGCCATAGACGATAGCCAGGCAGACGGCGGCGATCAGGCAGGCCCGGACATGGGCCTTGCGGAAGGCTTCACCCTCGTAGCCCTTGCGCTTGATGCTGTCAAAGAACACGCCGGCAGCCAGAAAGGACACCAGAACGTCGCCGGTGCTGTAACCGCCAAGGAAGCTGTTGACAAAGGCGTTATCCACGGAGGCGGCGCCGGGAGTACCGATGGGGCTGACAGCGCCCTTGACCACCAGAATGAACAGGATGATGGTCATAACAGGAGTCAAAATCTTGCCCACATTGTCCAAAGCGGTACCGCGGTCCTTAGCGAACAGGAACGCGATGGCAAAGTAGATGATGACGAACACCAGATACGGTGCGCCGGGCCAGATGCCCTGAAGGCCCATCTCAATGCCGACGGCTGCGGTTCTGGGGATGGACACGCAGCAGCAGAGGATCATGATGGCGCCGATCATGACGGTGTAGAACTTCTTGTTCACATGGTCGGAGATTTTCTGGACAGAGCCGCACATACCCAGCACAATGATGGCCAGAATGGGCAGACCCACGCCGGAGGCCAGCATACCGATCATGCCGCTGAGCCAGTTGCTGCCGCTTTGCAGGCCCAGCATCGGCGGGAAGATCAGGTTGCCCGCGCCGAAGTAGGAGGCGAAGAACGCCAGACCTACGAATAGGACGTCTGTGAATTTGATTTTTTTCTCTTGCATAAATAAGTTCCTCCCTATTTTCCTATTTTGCACACTGAAAAACTGAGAACCGTTTGCTGACTTTTATGATAGCGGCTGAAATCGCGTTTGTCCAATAAACCGATGTTATGAACTGCAATTACTTTTGTATATATCGACCTATAATCACCTGTTTTTTAAAAACTGTTGTTTAGTATCACGAAAATGTTTGTTTTTTTAAAACAGACTATTTTGGTATGATTATAGTTGCACATTTTGGAATTCTTGTGCTATAATACAAGAAATCCATCGAAAAACGAGGAAAGGTTGGCGATTTGTCATGACGCTTCTTCAGTTGAAATACATTTCCACGGTGGCTAAATACGGCTCTTTCTGTAAAGCAGCCCAAGCGCTGTACGTATCACAGCCCGGAATCAGCAAAATGGTCTGTGCGCTGGAGGAGGAACTGGGAATTACCATTTTTGTCCGCTCCGCTGCCGGCATCACCTTGACGGCGGAAGGCCGGGAGCTGCTGAATATGGGGGAGCGGCTGCTGAAGGACGCCGAGCATATCTCCCGGCACTTTACGCAGGACATGGGTAAGACCCATGAGACCCTCAGCGTCAGCAGCCAGCATTACTGCTTTGTGATTGATGCCCTGATGGATTACCAGCGCGCCAGCAAAAAAGATGACTATACTTATAAGCTGTTAGTGGGACAGGGGCCGGAGGTCATCCAGCAGGTGTCGGACAAGACCACAGAGCTGGGCGTCCTCTTTATCAGTGACCGCAGCCGCAAGCACATGAACCGTGTTTTTGGGGACAACCATTTGGAATTTCACCCGCTGGTCAACAGCAAGCCATATGTGTTCATCCACGAAACCCATCCGCTGGCAAAAAAGTCCGTGCTGACGCTGGAGGAGTTGCAGCCCTATCCCTGCATCATGTATGAGCTGGACTCCGATTCTCCCTCCGTTTTGCAGGAGGAAATGCTGCTGCCGGACTTTTATCCCCGGAAGGTGAACATCATCAGCGGCCTTTACCAAAGCATGATGGTCATGAAAGAGTGTCAGGGCTATGATTTGGGGACCGGCACGGTCTCTGCCGGAAACCGAGAGCTGGGCGTTGTAAAGCGGCCCATCGTGGGCTATGATGATGTGATCACCATCGGCTGGATTTGCCAGAAGGGCCATACGCTGTCCCGGCCGGCGGAGGAGCTTGTCAAGCTGCTCCAGCGCCACTGCTGCGATGTGCCGGAGACCTGAATGGAAAAATAATTGGTTATGACCGGCAATAACATCACGGTATTTCCGTAACCCCTGTGATTTGTGCTATGCTTTTCTCAACCAAAATGGTAGGTTTTAGAAAAACCGCACAAATTTTAGGAGGTATACGCATGAGCCAGTTAGTTTTGAAGCATCCTGACCTGAAGCATGAGGAACTGAAGTTCAACACCGTAGAAGTCCACGCCGGTGAGCCCCGGGATATGTACGGCGCTTTAATTCCTCCCATCTACCAGACATCCACCTTCTATTTTGACTCCACGGACGATGCTGTGAAGGCCTGTGACGATTACGCCGAGAGCTTCGCCTACAGCCGCATCACCAACCCCTCTGTGGATTATCTGGAGCAGAAGCTGGCCGCGCTGGAGCATGGCAAGGGCGCTGTGGCCTACGCTTCCGGCATGGGCGCTGTTTCCGGCGCGATTTTCGCTCTGCTCAAGGCCGGCGACCACGCCATCTTCACCAAGGCCAAGTATTCCGGCACCGAGGACGTCACCAGCGATTGGTTGCCCCGCTTCGGCATCGCCCACGATACCTTTGACGCCGCCGATCTCAGCCAGTTGGAAAAGCTCATTAAGCCCAACACCAAGCTGATCTATGTGGAGTCTCCCGCTAACCCCACCATGGTGCTGATAGACATTGCTGCCGTGGTGGAGATCGCCCATAAGCACGGCATTAAGGTCTTTATCGACAACACCTTCGCCACTCCCTACAATACCACCCCGCTGGATCTGGGCGTGGATGTGGTCATCCACAGCCTCACCAAGTACATCGGCGGCCACGGCGATCTGCTGGGCGGCGCGGTTGTTTCCAACGATGAGCAGTTCCTGCGGGAGTGCCGTCTGGGTACCCTCATGCACTTTGGCTCCGTCATGGCGCCCTTCACCGCATTTCTGGTGTGCCGCGGCCTCAAGACGCTGGGCGTCCGCATGAAGCAGTACAATGAAAGCGCTCTGAAGATCGCCAAGTGGCTGGAGGCCAATCCGAAGATCGAGACCGTCCGTTATCCGTTCCTGGAGTCCAATCCCCAGTATGCCATTGCCAAGAAGCAAATGAAGGGCGGAGGCGGCATGATCTCCTTTGACGTGGTCGGCGGTCTGGAGGCCGGTAAGAAGTTCATCAACAGCCTGAAGCTCTGCACGCTGGCCGTGTCTCTGGGTGATACGGAAACGCTGGTGGAGCAGGCTGCCGCCATGACCCACACCATGATTCCCAAGGAGATCCGCGAGGCGGCCGGTATTACCGATGGTATGATTCGTATGTCCGTTGGTCTGGAGGACCCGGACGATATCATCGCCGATCTGAAGCAGGCGCTGGGCGACTAAGTTCAACTGTCTACACTTTTCTCCATATCTCCATCTCTTTTGAAAAAGAAGCACGCCTCCGGACAATCCCGGGGGCGTGTTTCTTATTATATAAAGCAAATTTTTGCTTTTTAAACTATCCACACAAAGCATTGTTCCCCAAGAAGCGCAGACAGCGGTGAACATTTTGCTCACCGCTGTCCGCGTATGCCTCACTGCGGCATCCGCCGCCTGAAAAGGAGGTTATTTCCCCTGATTTGCCCGGTAAAGGAACGTAACGATCTGGGCGCGGGTGCAGGTATTGCCGGACAGAAGCTGTGTGCCGCTGCCCTGCATGATGCCCTGGCTCAGTGCCCAATTCATGGCGGACACCGCATAACCGGGTACGGAGGCGGCGTCCGCAAAGCCGGAGATCAGGTCTGCCAGCGTCACAGCGTCCATCCCGCTGGCTACCGCATAGCGGAATAGGAATGCAACTGCCTGTGCGCGAGTGCAAGCCGCGTCCGGGCCGAAGGTGATATCACCGATACCGGTGGTGACGCCCTCGCTCAGCGCCCAGCGGACAGCTTCGCCGTAGTACGCGTCCTCGGCAACATCTGTCATGTTCATAGCGTAATTCACCACAGGAGATCCAGCCGCACGCCACAGGAAAGTGACGATCTGACCTCGGGTGCAGGGCTGGTTCGGTGCAAAGAGGCTGTTACCAACGCCGCCGGTGATGCCGTTGTCCACGGCCCATTTCACCGCGTCATAATAGTACGCGCCGTTGGGCACGTCATAGAAGAAGTTCAGAACGCTGTTGTCCTCCATGAAGGTAACCTTGACCTCAACTCTGCTGCCGGGCATGGTGAATGTGTATTTCCCATTGCCCCTGTCAGTGAGCTTCAGATCATTGCCGTTCCTGTCGGTGACGGAAATGGTTTCCAGCACATAGCCGCTGTCGGGTTTCACCGTGATCGTCACGGTGCTGCCCGCAGAGGCGTTCCTCGGGCTGACCGTCACGCTGCCGTTCTCCGCAGCCGGCGCGCTGACGGCATAGGTCGGGTCGGGGTCATCATAGCTCGGGGCGGGCGGATTCGCCGTCCACTTGGCGTAGAGCGTCGTATCCGCCGTTACGGTGCCATTGGCAAAATCCCACGGAGTCTGCAACGTGCTGTCCTTGTACCAGCCGCCGAAGGTATAGCCGGACTTCGTTGGGTCGACGGGCTTGGTGGCGGTGCTGCCAGCATCGACGGTCACAGGAGCTACCGCGCTGCCGCCGTTGGTGTCAAAGGCGACAGTATACGTCTGTACCCACTTAGCCGTGAGGGTCATGGCACGCGTGACGGTATCTGTGTCGAAGTCCCATTTGGCTTTGCCGCCGTTGTTATCGTAATACCAGCCGCCGAAACGATAGCCCTCCTTGGTCGGGGCGGCGGGCGCGGTGAGTTTGTCGCCGTCATCGATGATTGCCGTCGTTCTCGTGCCCTCATTATCAAAGGTCACGATGAATTTCAAGTTGGGAATCGAAACGCCCTCGGCGATCGTGCCGTCCTCGCCGTTGATGACGGTTCCGCTAAATGTGCCGCCGGTGATGGTTCCGTTGTTGATGACCTCGCCGTTGAATGTGCCTTTTTCGATGGTGCTGCCGGGGGTAACGGTCACTTTGCCATTGAACACAGTCCCGCCGGAGCCTGTAATGGTACAGGGACCGTCTGTTGTATCTCCCAGCACGACGTCGCCGTCCACCGAGCCGCCGTTGGCGAAAAGTTTCCCATAGCCAGATGCCTGAGAGCCGATGATGTATAGTCCGCTTCCGTTTGCCGCAGCACAGCCGACAATGCGCGCACTGTCCGCCAAGGTGATCTCCTTCACACAAGCGGCGCTTACGCCGCCGCCTTGCCCGTTGACCCGACAGCCCGCGATCGTACCGCCATTCATGGTCAGCGAGCCGCCGGTCCTGATCGGCACGCCGCCCTGGCCGGTGCTGCCGCCGGTGATAATGCCGCCTTGAATGCTGCCCGCCGCGCCGGTATCGTCCGGCAGGATGGTCCAGAGCTTCGTGTCGGGGTCGACGGAGTAATAGTGCATTGTACCCGGCGCGCTGTCCGTCAGCGTCAGCGTGCCGCCGCCTTTCACCTCAATCACGCTTCCGTCATTGTTGGTCATTATAGGAGTGTTTTTGCAAGAAAAAAGCTACCGCCTGCAAAATGCAGACGGTAGCTTCATACATATCTCGGCGCTTTTTCGTTGGCAATTGTCGTAAATTTGTGGTAAGTTTATCAGATTGCCAACGAAAAATCCTTTGATTTCAAGGCTTTGCGGGGACGGCTTAGTACATGCCGCCCATGCTGGGGTCAGCGGCGGGAGCGGGAGCGGGGGGCTCGGGCTTATCAGCCACCAGAGACTCGGTGGTCAGGACCATGGCGCTGACGGAAGCGGCGTTCTCCAGAGCGGAGCGGGTCACCTTGGCCGGGTCGATGATACCGGCGGAAACCATGTCGCAATACTCCTCCTTGTAAGCGTCGAAGCCGTAGCCGTTCTTGCCGGAGGCACGGACCTTCTCCAGAATCACGGAGCCATCCAGACCGGCGTTGGCCGCGATCTGACGGATAGGAGCCTCCAGAGCCTTGGCGATGATCTGGACGCCGGTCTTCTCGTCGCCCTCAACGGTGTTCAGCAGAGCCTCAACAGCGGGAATGACATTCACGAAGATGGTGCCGCCGCCGGCGACCACACCCTCTTCAACAGCGGCGCGGGTAGCGTTCAGAGCGTCCTCAATGCGGAGCTTTTTCTCCTTCATCTCGGTCTCGGTAGCAGCGCCGACCTTGATAACAGCCACGCCGCCAGCCAGCTTGGCAAGACGCTCCTGCAGCTTCTCCTTATCATAATCACTGGTGGTGACAGCGATCTGGTTGCGAATCTGGCCCACACGGTCCTTGATGGCGGTAGCGTCACCGGCACCGTCCACAATGGTGGTGTTCTCCTTGGTGACCTTTACCTGACGGGCACGGCCCAGCATATCCAGCGTAGTGTTCTTCAGCTCCAGACCAACCTCCTCGCTGACAACAGTGCCGCCGGTGAGGATTGCGATATCCTGCAGCATCTCCTTGCGGCGGTCGCCGAAGCCGGGGGCCTTGACGCACACAACATTCAGTGTGCCGCGCAGACGGTTGACGATCAGAGTGTTCAGAGCCTCGCCCTCAACATCCTCGGCGATGATGACCAGCTTCTTGCCGGACTGGACCAACTGCTCCAGAATGGGCAGGATGTCGGAGATAACGGAGATCTTCTTATCGGTGATGAGAATGTAGGCGTCATCAATGACAGCCTCCATCTTCTCAGTATCGGTGACCATATAGGGAGTGATATAGCCGCGGTCGAACTGCATGCCCTCCACGACCTCGCTATAGGTCTCGGCGGTCTTGGACTCCTCAATGGTGATGACGCCGTCGGCAGAAACCTTCTCCATGGCGTCAGCAATGAGCTTGCCGATCTCCTCGTCACCGCTGGAAACGGCGCCGACGCGGGCGATGTCATTGGAACCGTCCACCTTCTTGGCCTGCTTCTTCACCTCGGCCACAGCGGCCTCAACAGCCTTGGCCATGCCCTTCTTTACCACGATGGGGTTAGCACCGGCAGCCAGATTCTTCAGACCCTCGTGAATCATAGCCTGTGCCAGCAGGGTAGCGGTGGTGGTGCCGTCACCGGCAACATCGTTGGTCTTGGTGGAGACCTCCTTCACCAGCTGTGCGCCCATGTTCTCAAAGGGATCGGGCAGCTCGACCTCCTTGGCGATGCTCACACCGTCATTGGTGATGAGGGGAGCGCCGTACTTCTTATCCAGAACCACGTTGCGGCCCTTGGGGCCCAGGGTGATCTTAACAGTATCGGCCAGAGCGTCAACGCCGGCCTGCAGAGCCTTGCGGGCTTCATCGCCGCGCATAATGAGCTTAGACATAATTGAAAACCTCCCAAATTTAGAAGTAAAGTGTAGTGTGCATTTTCATCATTTTCGCCGTGACATACGCGTGGCGAAAATACATTGACTCAGCCGCCGGGGGCGGCGTTCACCAGTTCTCAAACTGGTGGGGGGAATTTAAAGGGGGATGAAATCCCCTCTTTAAGTTACTCCACGATTGCCAGAATATCGCCCTGACGGACGACCACGTACTCAACGTCCTCCAGCGTGACCTTCGTACCGGCATACTGGCTGGTGATGACCTTATCGCCGGGCTTCACGGTCATGGTGACCTCCTTGCCGTCCACCATGCCGCCGGGGCCCACGGAAATGACCTCTGCCACAGAGGGCTTCTCCTTGGCGGAGCCGGTGAGGATGATGCCGCCCTTGGTGGTCTCCTCAGTCTCTACCATTTTCAAAATCACGCGATCAGATAACGGGGTGAGTTTCATTTGGGATTCCTCCTTATATATTTTCATAAGATAAAACAAATTCAGCGTTAGCACTCAGCTCTCTCGAGTGCTAACGCTGTTATCATAGTACACTTGCCCCGGTTTGTAAAGGGGGAATTTGTAAATAACTTATGAAGTTTTCGCCGCTATGGTTCCGCTCATGTACCGCCATTTCAACAAATTTTGTGAAAATTCAGATACAAAATGTAATATTCGACAATAAAATTATCTTTTGTATTTAAAAATTTCCGATGAATGTGCCGCATCGGCATAATCAGAATCACTTTCCGTACATAAATACGTCACATTTGATCATGCCGTTGTAGAGCTTGCGCTTTTTGCCCGCCTGCTTTCCAAAGCACCGTTCAAACTCCGTATGGGAGCTGAGCACCAGCACCCGCCACTTGGGCGGCAGGTCCCGGAGCGCCGCACCGAACACCCGGTACAGCTCTTCGGCCTCTTTCTTTTCCAGCAGACGCTCGCCGTAGGGAGGGTTGGTGACCAACTGGCCGTACTCGCTGTCCCGGTGGAATTTTCCGGCGTCCGCCACCTCAAAGCGGATGCAGTCCTCCACACCGGCCAGCTCCGCGTTGTGCCGCGCCAAATCCACGGCGGCGGGGTCAATGTCACCGCCCCAGATGTCATAATGGCCGTGGAATTCCTTGTCCATGGCCTCGTCCCCGGCCTCCAGCCACAGCTTGGAGTCCATGTTTTTCCACTTCTGAGCGGCGAAGCTGCGGTCCAGTCCCGGCGCCCGGTTCTTGGCGATGAGCGCCGCCTCAATGGGAATGGTGCCGCTGCCGCAGAAGGGGTCGCAGAACGGGTCTTGGCCCCGGTAGCGGGAAAGCGTCACCAGCGCCGCCGCCAGCGTCTCCCGCAGGGGGGCGCCCATGTTCCGCGCCCGGTAGCCACGCTTGTAAAGCCCCTCACCGGAGGTGTCCAGATACAGCGTCGCCACATCCTTGATAATGGCAAATTGAATTTGATACCGGCTGCCGGACTCCGGCAGGGTCTCCAGACCGTATTTCTCACCTAACCGCTTAGCGGAGGCCTTTTTGACAATGGCCTGACAGGCGGGAACAGAGTGGAGCTGGGAGTTCAAGGAATAGCCCTTTACAGGAAATTCCCCGTCCCGGGGGATATAATCCTCCCACGGCAGCGCGTAAACACCCTGAAACAGCGCCTCAAAATCCCGAACGGGGAAGGAGCCCAGCTCCATCAGCACCCGTGCGCCGCAGCGCAGATTGATGTTCAGCCGCGCAATGTCCGCCATGGTACCGTCGCAGTGCACCCGGCCGTTTTCCGCCCGGACGTTCTTCAGCTCCAAACGGCGCATTTCCTCCGCCACCAGACTCTCCAAACCAAATAGACAAGGGACCGTCAATGTCATAGCCCGTGTCTCCTTTCAAACATTTTTACACTCTACCATCAATTGATAAGGGCAAATATGCTTTCCAGCGGCCTAAATAGCCGCTGATTTTGTCATTGTCCTTGGCTTGCGCCAGCAAGCCTTCGTCCGCTTCCGCATCAGCGCCCATTTTTGCTTGCTGGAAAGTCCTTCGGAGTTTTTCGGGATCGGAAACGGCGGCTCAGCGAGGCTGACGAAGCAGCCGGGCTGCCGCCCGGCAATGAGGAAAACGAAGCTGGATGTTGTTTCAGTTCCGAAAAACCGTGTTTGCCCTTATCAACTGATGGTATCATAACAGATTGTAACACAAATGAAAATAGCTTTTTGCGCGGAATTGTGCTACGATAGCAACAGAATTGAAAACAGGAGGTGCTGTTTGATGATGAATTGGCTCTGGCTGGGTGCGGCTGTTGTGTTTGGGCTGATCGAGGCCGCCACGGCGGCGCTGGTGTCCGTATGGTTTGTGGGCGGCGCGGTGGCCGCGCTGCTGGTGTCCCTGCTGGGCGGGGCGCTGTGGCTTCAGATACTACTGTTTCTTGCGGTGTCCGCCGTGATTTTGGCCCTGACCCGGCCGCTGGTGAAGAAAATGGCAGGCCATGTTCAGCCCACCAATCTGGACCAGACCATCGGCGCCTCTGCCCGGGTGACGGAGGACATCGACGACGCCGCCGGTACCGGCGCCGTATATGTAAAGGGGAAAATGTGGACAGCCCGCAGCAGCAGCGGCGCGACCATTCCCATCGGCACAGAAGTGACCGTGGAGCGAATAGAGGGTGTGAAGCTCTATGTAACGCCTGTCCGTGCGGAGACGCACCGTGGATAAGAAAATCCGTCTGGCGGCTGTTAAGGAGCGAACGCCACGGCTGATCGAGGCGCTGACCGCCGTGTGGGAGCACTCCGTCCGGGCTACGCACCATTTTCTCTCCGAGCCGGAGATTCTGCGGATTCGCGCTTACGTTCCGCAGGCCGTCGGCGGCGTCGCGCAGCTTGTCGCGGCGGAAAATCAGGCGGGGGAGCCGGTGGGCTTCATGGGCGTGGAGAACGGGCGGCTGGAAATGCTGTTCCTTGCACCGGAAGCCCGAGGCTGCGGTCTTGGCGAGCGGCTGCTCCGCTGCGGCATTGAGCAGTACGGCGTTCGGGAGGTCACGGTGAACGAGCAGAACCCGCAGGCCGTGGACTTTTACGCCCACTTTGGCTTCCGAACCTACCGCCGGACGGAGCGGGACGAGGAGGGCGGCCTCTATCCGCTGCTGTATATGCGTTTGCCCTCTGACTGCCCGTAAACAAATTACAAAAGGCCGTGCCCCGCTGAATGCGGGGCACGGCCTTTCTGTTCTCAGCTTTATTGAGTCAGGGGACCAAGGGTGATGTCCATGTCTATCTCAAAGGCACGGTACCATGGGAAGCGATAGCCGGAAAGACTGACCGTGCCCCACCGGGCGGTCTCGGCCGCTCCGTCCGTCAGCCGGATACACATTCGGCTCCGCTCCAAGTTTTTCAGCACCGGCGCGGCGGCCTGCTCCATCCCGGCCTCCAGTCGGGCGGTGATGGCGCTGCGGTCCAGCTCCGGATTGCAGAAATTGTTGGGGTCGCCTCCCAGCTCATTCCGCACGTAGGATAGAATGTCCTCCCGTACCACGTTTTTATAGCAGAAGTCCTTTATAATGCTGTCCGCCAGCGTCTTTTGGAACGCGGCCTCCTCGCGCTGCGAGGTCTGTCCCAGCACCAGGTGGGCGTACCGCGCCGCGCCGTGGCTCAGCGCCGTGCCGGTGACGATGGCCATGTCCAGAAAGCCCGCATAGCTCAAAAGCCCGCCCAGCGCCGCCTTTTTTACCAGCGCATCATGGAACGCCGTACCGTACCGGCCATTCCCAGCATCGATGAGAATGACAAGCTGCCCTTTTTTCTCGCAGGCGTTCAGTGTGCGGATGAGCTCGTCATAGTACGTTTGCTTTTTTCCCGCGTCCGCCGGCTGGGTCAGCACCAAAATCTGCACCTCTGCCTGCTCCGCCGAGGGGACGCGCTTCATGCCGAAATAGTCGATGTGCTCATCTACGATTTCCGTCAGGGGCTTATAGTCATACTCACAGGCGGGCTGATTCTCCGTGCCGCCAAAGTAGGACACGAACACATGGGGATAGACCCGGGTATCCTCCGTCTCGGAAAGGTACAGCTTTGTCACCGCCTTGAAGGCCAGATCGTCCACGCCGGAGAGAATCACATCCCCCTCCCGCAGCCGGGTTTGGAGATAGGCGATTTCATTTTTCTGTATGCAGTCCTCGGAGGAGGAATCGTCAATGCCGATGAGCACATGGAACTGGCCGCTGCCAAGACTTTGCACCTTTTCCAGCAGCGCGGCGCTGAGGGTCAGCTTATCGAGCCGGTGCTCCATGTAACGAAGGGCACCATCATACAGCGCATCAGCATTTTCCCCCTCAAAATGCAGTAGATTGTCTCCATCGGCGTCCGTATTGTAAGTGTGCCGGATGTTCTCCAGTGTCAGCTCGTCGCCGGTGAGGGTTTTCCGGGGTGCTGCGCCCATGGTCCGCATGGCGTTGTAGTATTCCAGTGTCCCGCCTGCGTAGCCCACGGTGGGGGCAAGGCGCATTACGCTGTCCAGCAGCCATACCTCATTGCCGGGGTCGGCGGCCAGCGCGTCTAAAAGTCCGTCTATCAACTCCGTCAGGGGCCGGTCCATGCCGTTTCGCTCCGCGGTGGTCCCGGCCACGCGGGAGGCCACCAGCCCGCCGTAGAGCATTTGGTCCATGGAGAGAATGTAGCGGTCGCACCCCGCCGCCTCCTGCTCCAAAACCCAGTCATAGAGCGCGGAGGGGGAGCCGTGGGGAAAGCTCTGCGGCATGGGTTCCAGACCGTTTTCCGCGCAGTAGTCCTCACTCTGCCCGTCCAGCAGCGTTTTGTATGTCCATTCCTCCGGCATATTTAAAGTGTAGCCGAGGCTTTCCGCAAGATACACCACCCGGCCCACATTGTCCGGCCGGTCATCCAGCGGAACGTAGGCAACGGCGGTGCTGTCCGCTTCGGCCTCCGGCAGCTCCAAGGGCGCCCGGGCGCCGCAGCCGGTGAGCAGGCACAGCGCCAGCGCCGCCGCTGGAATACGCTTGTTCATAAAAACCTCCCAATTTGAAAGTAAGCGGATTGAAAAATAAGCGGAGCCGGAGGGCTCCGCTTATTCCGTGCGATTTTTTACAGACCGAACTTGCTCAGGTCCAGTCCGCCGGTGATACCGTCCATGCTTTTGTCCATGGCCTCACCGGCCTGACGCAGCGCCTCGTTGACAGCGGAGACCACCAGATCCTGCAGCATCTCCACATCCTCGGGGTCCACGGCCTCGGGCTTGATGTGGATAGAGATGACCTCCTTCTTGCCGTTGACCTTGGCCTCCACAACGCCGCCGCCGACGCTGGCGGAAAACTCCTGCGCCTCAACGGCGTTCTGCGCCTCGGTCATTTTCTCCTGCATATCCGCAATCTTCTGCTGCAGCTCCGCCTGACGGGCGGCTCCGGAAATTTTGCCGTTGGTAAAACCACGGCGTGCACTGTAACCCATGGTAAATTTCTCCTTTTTCCTGATTATTTGATCTGAATATTGTCAAATTGACTGCCAAATTCCAGCAGACTTTTCAGATTTTCCTCTGGGGATGCCGACGGGGCTTCGCCCACCCGGAGCAGCAGCCGCACCGGCTGACCGGAGACCTTCTCCGCCTCGGCGGACAAAACGCCCCGCACCCGATCGTTGTCCAACCGGCTCAGCGTGATTTCATCCGGGGCGTAGACCGTGATCTGGTCGCCCTCCAGCGTGCCGCCGCACAAATCCAGAAACGCCCGGTACATGGGGGGAAGCTGCCCCTTGCAGCTCTCGGACAGGGCGCGCCACCAGCTTCCGCTGACAGCGGTGGAGCCGGCAGGCGGCTTTTTTGCCTCCGTTGGAACGGAGGCGGGAGCCGCTGTCTGCGCCGGATGGTGGGTAGGGGGAGTTGACCGCACGGAGGCGGCATCCGGGGGAATGTCGAAGACCCGTTCGCCGGGCTCCTCCCGCATGGGCGGCTCCTCCGGCAGCGGCGGTTCGTCCCACGGGGGAGCGTCCTCCGTTTGCGCCGGTTTCTTCGTCTGCGGCGCTGCCGCTTGGGCGGGCTTTGCCGCTGCACTGCCGCCAGCGGGTCGGGAGGGCTCCGCTGTTTTGGCGGCGCGAGTGTTTTCATTCACGGCGGCGGAAATCACAGCGCCTCGCTCCACGGTGGTCTCCAACCGGGTGATGCGGCTTTCCAGCGCGGTAAGGTCGCCGCACAGGCTTTCATCGCACAGCCGCAGCAGGCACAGCTCCGCATCTGTGCGCCGGTCGGCGCTGTAATATAGGTCTGCCAGCGCTCTTTGCAGCGTGGAGGCTAAATACAAAAACCGGTTGGAGGGGACGTTTCCGGAAAGCCTGTCCAGCGTGGCGCTGTCAAAGCCGCCGGAGAGCAGCGCCGCGCCCCCCTCCGGGGCAGTGCATCGCAGCAGCAGGTCGCGGGTCAGGGTGGAAAGCTCCCCCAGCACCGCGCCGACATCCTTGCCCCCGGCATACAGGTCATTTAAAAGCAGCAGCGCGCCTTGGGCGTCGCGTTTTAAAATGTGCTCCATGAGTTTTGCGGTCTGCAAATTGCCCGCAAGGCCCAGCACCTCCAAAACGGCGCGGCTGTCTACCGTGCCGCCCGCCGCGGCGCACTGGTCCAAAAGGCTCAGTCCGTCCCGCAGAGCGCCGTCCGCCAACCGGCTCAAAAGCTCCGCGCCGTCCGGTGTCAGGTCGATGTGCTCCTGTCCCGCCACGTATGTCAGCCGCTTGGCAATATCCGCCGGCAGGATGCGCTTGAAGGCATACCGCTGGCAGCGGGAGAGAATGGTGGCCGGGACCTTGTGCAGCTCCGTGGTGGCCAGAATGAACATCAGGTGGGCCGGGGGCTCCTCCAAAATTTTCAACAGGGCGTTGAAGGCGGCGGTGGAGAGCATGTGCACCTCGTCCACGATGTATACCCGCTTTTTCACGTTGGCCGGGGCGTAAATGGCCTCGTCCCGCAGAGCGCGGACCTGATCCACGCCGTTGTTGGAGGCGGCGTCCAGCTCCAAAACGTCCAGAAAGCTGCCGTTTTCAATGCCGAGACAGCTGGGACACTGACAGCAGGGGTCACCGTTTACCGGGTGCTCGCAGTTCACCGCCTTGGCCAGAATTTTGGCGCAGGTAGTCTTGCCGGTGCCCCGGGTGCCGGTAAAGAGATAGGCGTGGGAGGTGCGGCCCTCCGCCACCTGCTTTTTCAGCGTCTCGGTGATGTGCTCCTGTCCGATAACGTCGGAGAACACCTTGGGCCGCCATTTGCGGTACAGCGCCTGATACATGGAACACACCTCCTGAAAAACAGTCTGCCATCATGCGGCATGACCGCATAAAAGCATCCTCCGTTTGCAGACACGGAACCGGCGTCCTCGCGGCACATGGAACATCCCGCTTAATGCTGCTCGGTTCCCCGCCTGACATG
>OGIE01000490.1_pt1 | contig 59401 bp, 51 predicted proteins | sample 1571581 | NCBI WGS metagenome assembly OGIE01 (sample SAMEA2582021, study PRJEB24529) | metagenome | biome: Human gut stool | place: China | collected 2011 | reverse complement strand
ATGTGTTAAGCACGCCGCCAGCGTTCGTCCTGAGCCAGGATCAAACTCTCTATAATATGGTATCTAAACGACCGTAGTCGCTTAAATCAAATCATAGAGTCATTTATCATGACTTCATTTATTTCTCTTTTATAGTTGCTGCTTTCGGCTGAATTGACTACAGCCTATTCACCCACAACTTCGTCGCGAGCCTCGTGAAAAGCTCGCTCCGCTGGTGCTTTCTTTTCTCACGTTGTTTAATTTACAAGGTGCACGTCCCTCATGCGGAACAGTTTATGATTATACGCATTTTCAACCCGTTTGTCAACGCCTTTTTTCCTTTTTCTTCCCTTTCGGCCTTTTTACCAATTTCTACCCCTCCTTCTTCCCCCTTTTACCATCCTCTTTACCTCTAATTTGTACAATAGGTATGACTTCCGTGAGGAAACACGGTCAAATCTCAAAAAATCGGTTGGAATCCTGTGGGGCCTGCGCCCGATCGGCATTCGGGATAGGTGGGAAGTCTTCTCTCTAATATGTAAATGGTATAGTTGCTTAATCTTCATCCGCCTTTTCGCGGGAGCGCAGCCATTGTTCAGCCGCCTCCGCCGTTTTCACCAGATAGCGAATCGTTTCCGCCGGGTAACGCCCCACAGCGGTCTCCCCGGTAACCATGACGGAGGTGGCGCCATCCACCACCGCATTGAAAATGTCGCTGACCTCCGCCCGGGTGGGAACAGGACTATTCTCCATGGAGGCCAGCATTTGCGTCACCACCATAAAGGGCTTTCCAGCGGCGCAGCACCGCGCCGCAATCCGCTTCTGGAGGGCCGGAAGCTCCCACAGCGGGACCGCGTTCCCCAAATCTCCCCGGGCAATAACTATCTCGTCACAGGCCGGAAGGAGTTCGTCCAACTGTCCCACACCATCTAAATTTTCGATTTTCGCAAACAACCTGATCTGCCTGCCGCCATTAGTGTCCAACGCCTGCCGCACCGCCAGCAGGTCCGCCCGGTCCCGCACAAAGGGCTGCATCACGCCGGTGACACCGTATTCCGCCGCACAACGGATGTTTTTCATGTCAGCCTCTGTCAAAGCCGGTGGGCGCAGGCCCCGCACGCCCGGCAGCGCAATGCTTTTGCGCCCCCGCAGCGTACCGCCCCGCTCCACCCGGGCACACACGGAGGCTCCACGGTTCTCCGTTACAGTCAGCAGCAGCTTTCCGTCATCCAACAGCACGGTCTGTCCCGGCTCCAGATACGGAAGAAGCAGTGCCGGTACGGGAATGCCGCCCTGTCCCAGCATAATTGGGCTCCCCTCTGTCAGCTCCACCGGCATTTCCATGGACCCTACCCGCAGCTCCGGCCCTTGCAAATCCACTAACAGCTTTGCCGCCACGCCGACACGCCCCGCTGCCTCGTGAAAGGCCGCCAACTGCGCCGAGGCACCCTTCAGCGTCACATGGGACAGGTTCAGGCGCATACCGGTCATACCAGCCTCAAACATTTCCGCAAGGCAATCGACCGAGGCACAGGCCGGGCCCAGTGTTCCGTAATACTCCATAGCAGGCATTTCCCTTCTCCGGCCCCTGGCCGGTCCTTTTTATTTATGATTGAATCCCATTATACCGAACCGCCGCGCTTTTGCAAGAAGATCCGCGAAGCGGCCCCTGATTTGACATGGATTTTACATAGTCTGTCTTTTTCATTTTACATGGCACCGCTACACTGATAAGCGTACCGAGGAGTGAATCCCGAATATCTGAAAAGAGGAAGAACAACATGAAAAAGACACTTGCATTGCTTTTAACACTGGCCCTGAGCATGGCCGCTCTCACCGGCTGCGGCTCCAAGACGGACGCCCCTGCCGCTGACAGCACTGACTCCACCACCGGAACCGAGACACCTGCCGCCCTGTCCGGCAGCGTGTCCACTAACGGCTCCACTTCCATGGAGAAGGTCATCGGCATTCTCAGTGAGCAGTTCATGGCGGACAACAGCGGCGTTTCCGTCACCTATGACCCCACCGGCTCCGGCGCGGGCATTGAGGCCGCCTCCAACGGCTCCGCCGACATCGGCCTTTCCTCCCGTGCCCTGAAGGACGAGGAGATCGCCGGCGGCCTGACCGGCACCACCGTGGCGCTGGACGGTATCGCTGTCATCGTCAACGCGGGCAGCAAGGTGGAGGACCTGAGCGTGGAACAGATCGCCCAGATCTTCACCGGTGAGATCACCGACTGGAGCGAGGTGGGCGGCGAGGCCGGCACCATCTCCTGCATCGGCCGCGAGGCTGGCAGCGGCACCCGGGACGGTTTTGAATCCATCACCAACACCAGGGACGCCTGCAAGCTGGATCAGGAGCTGACCTCCACCGGCGGCGTCATTGAAGCGGTGGCTGGCAATCCCAACGCCATCGGCTATGCCTCCCTCTCCGCTGTGGAAGGCAAGGATACCATCAAGGCTCTGACTGTGGGCGGCGTGGCCTGCACTGAGGAAACTGTTCTGGACGGAAGCTATGCCATTCAGCGTCCCTTCGTGCTGGTGACCCGCACCGGCGAGGCCCTGTCTCCTGCCGCTCAGGCGTTCTTCGACTTCGCTACGTCCTCCGCTGCCAATGACCTCATCAAGTCCGCCGGTGCGGTTCCCGTAGCTCAATAAAAAAGCAAACAGACTACAACATACCCCTCTCAACCGGGTCCGCCTCCATCCACCGCTGTGGGTGGAGGCTGTTCCCATGAAAACGAAGAAAGGAGCCTTATATGGACTCTGACGCAATTCTGACCGCCGTAAACGCAGCGGAGAGCATGGTAAATGCCCCCCATGAGCCGGAGCGGAGCAGCTACCGCGCCCGAAAGGCCATGGAGGAAGTGATTCACCTGATCTTCCTGCTCTGCGGCATTGTGGCGGTGGCCTTTGTGCTGCTCATCAGCCTGTACCTGATTCTCTCCGGCCTGCCTGCCATCCGGGAGATCGGCCTGTTTAAATTTCTGCTGGGCCGGGTCTGGGACCCCACGAACACCACCACCGGCGCGCAGTTCGGCATTCTGGCCTTTATCCTCACCTCAGTATACGGCACTGCCGGGGCGATTGTGGTGGGCGTACCGGTGGGGCTGATGACCGCCATGTTCTTGGCTAAGGCCGCGCCGCCGCGTCTGGCAGCCGTGATTCGCACTGCCGTGCAGCTTTTGGCAGGAATCCCTTCTGTAGTGTACGGCCTTGTGGGCATGATCGTGCTGGTGCCCGCCATTCAGAAGGCGTTCAGCCTCGGCTCCGGCGCCTGTCTGCTGGCGGCCATCATCGTGCTGGCCATCATGATTCTGCCCTCTATCATCAACGTGTCGGAAACGGCGCTGCGGGCCGTTCCCCGTGAGTATGAGGAGGCCAGTCTGGCGCTGGGTGCCACGGAAACGGAAACATGGTTCCGCGTCAGTCTGCACGCCGCCCGCAGCGGTGTGGCTACCGCCGTGGTGCTGGGCGTGGGGCGGGCCATCGGCGAGGCCATGGCCATCATCATGGTGGCTGGCAACGTGTCCAATATGCCGGGTCTCTTTACACCGGTGCGCTTTCTCACCACCGGCATCGTCTCCGGCATGGCCTACGCCCGGGTGGGGAGTCTTTATCATCAGGCGCTTTACTCCATCGCGCTGGTGCTGTTTCTATTTATCATGCTCATCAATGTATTTTTAAATGTGTGCGTCAAGCGCAGAAAGGAGGGCTGACATGGACCAGCGTCTTTCTCCCCGCCGCAGGGCCTATGATCTGGGGCTGCGCCTGTGCATGATTTTCTGCGCCGGTGTGACCTGCGCCCTGCTGATCTTTCTCATCGGCTATATCTTCTGCCGGGGCCTTCCCAATCTGACATGGGACCTGCTCTCCGGCCAGACCAGCTATATTCAAAATACCATCGGCATCCTGCCGAATATCCTGAACACGCTCTATATTATTTTCGTGTCCATGGTCATCGTTCTGCCGCTGGGCGTAGGCGCCGCCGTATACCTGACGGAATACGCGGAGAACCGGCGGCTGGTGAGCCTCATTGAGTTTGCCGCCGAGACCCTCACCGGCATCCCCTCCATTATTTTCGGACTGGTGGGAATGCTGCTGTTCGTACAGAAAATGAATTTGCAGGCGGGCATTCTGGCCGGCGGATTGACGCTGGTGGTCATGATTCTGCCTACCATCCTCCGCACCACGCAGGAAAGCCTCAAGACCGTCCCCCAGTCCTACCGGGAGGGGGCGCTGGGGCTGGGCGCCGGAAAATGGCGCATGATTCGCACCGTGGTGCTCCCCAACGCCATTGACGGAATCGTCACCGGCTGCATTCTGGCCGTGGGCCGCATTGTGGGTGAGAGTGCCGCGCTGCTGTACACCGCAGGCTTTGGTCTGGTGCTCAGCGGCTTTGTCAAGGCGCTGCACACCTCCTCCGCCACGCTGACGGTGGCGCTGTACGTCTACGCCAACGAGCGGGGCGAAACGGCGGTGGCCTTTTCCATCGCCTCCATCCTGATGCTGCTGACCCTGCTCATCAACCTTTCCGCCGCCCAGCTGGGCCGGAAGCTGAAAAAGAATTGAGGATGCCTATGGAACCTATATTGGATGTAAAAAAACTGAACCTCTGGTACGGCCAGACCCACGCTCTCCGGGACGTGTCCATCGCAATTCCACCCCACGAGATCACTGCCTTCATCGGTCCCTCCGGCTGCGGAAAATCCACGTTTCTGCGGACGCTGAACCGCATGAATGACCTCATCCCTTCCGTGCGAATCACCGGCGAGGTGAACTTTCACGGACAGAATATCTATGACGGCGCCGTGGACCCCACATGGCTCCGCAAGCGCATCGGCATGGTCTTTCAAAAGGCCAATCCCTTCCCCATGAGCATTTATGACAACGTGGCCTACGGCCCCCGGACCCACGGCATCCGCAGCCGCGCCAAGCTGGATGAGCTGGTAGAGCGCTCTCTGCGCTCCGCCGCTATCTGGGACGAGGTAAAGGACCGGCTGAAGAAAAGCGCGCTGGGTCTCTCCGGCGGCCAGCAGCAGCGGCTCTGCATCGCCCGGGCGCTGGCCGTGGAACCGGAGATTCTGCTGATGGACGAATCCACCAGCGCACTGGACCCCATCTCCACCTCCAAAATTGAGGACCTGGCCGTGGAGTTGAAAAAGGACTACACCGTGGTCATGGTGACCCACAATATGCAGCAGGCCGCCCGCGTTTCCGACAACACCGCGTTTTTCCTGCTGGGCGAGCTGGTGGAATTCGGAAAGACCGAGCGCCTGTTCTCCACTCCCTCCGACAAGCGGACGGAGGACTACATCACCGGGAGGTTCGGATAACATGAGAAACCGTTTTGACGAACAGTTGGCCCAGCTCAACCACGAGATGATCGAAATGGGCGCGCTGTGCGAGGAGGTCATCGCGCTGGCCTCCAAGGCCCTGACAGAGAGCGACCGGACGCTGGCGAAAAAGGTCGCGCCGGTGGACAGTGAGATCGACCGCAAGGAGCGGGACATTGAGAGCCTTTGTCTGCGGCTGCTGCTCCAGCAGCAGCCCGTGGCCCGGGACCTGCGGCAGATCTCCGCCGCTTTGAAAATGATCACCGACATGGAGCGAATCGGCGATCAGGCAGAGGACATTGCCGAGATCATCGCCTTTTTGGAGGACCGACAGGCGGAAAATGACGCCGTTTTCCGTGAAATGGCCCGGGCCGTGATTCAAATGGTGACGGAAAGTGTAGACGCCTATGTAAAATGTGATATAATCTTAGCGAAAAAGGTCATTGCCGATGACGATTACGTGGATGACTGCTTCGCCCGCATCAAGCAGAGCCTCATCAGCCGCATTGCCGCTGCGCCTACAGAGGGCGAATACGCCCTTGACCTGCTGATGATCGCCAAATACTATGAGCGAATCGGAGACCACGCCACCAACATTGCCGAGTGGGTCATCTACTCCGTCACCGGCGTGCACAAGGGCGAAATCACTCTGACATAAGGAGAAGCGTATGATCTGGTGCGTAGAGGACGATGCCGGGATTCGGGAGATCGAGCTGTATGCCCTGAACTCCACCGGCTTGGGTGCCCGGGGCTTTGAGGACGGAGCCGCCTTCTGGGAGGCTTTGCAGACCGAGACCCCGGAGCTGGTGCTGCTGGACGTCATGCTGCCGGGGGAGGACGGTGTTTCCCTGCTGCGGCGGATGAAGGCCTCTCCCAATTTCCGGGATATTCCCGTCATCATGGCCACAGCCAGGGGCGCGGAGTATGACAAGATTCAAAGCCTTGACCTCGGGGCGGATGACTATCTGGTAAAGCCCTTCGGCGTGATGGAGATGGTCTCCCGGGTCAAGGCGGTGCTGCGGCGCTGCAGGCCGCAGGAGACCGGGCACGTTCTCTCCGCCGGCGGCATTTCCCTTGACCCGGAACGCCGCACCGTTGCAGTGGAGGGGCAGCGGGTGCAGCTCACCTATAAGGAATTTGAGCTGCTGCGGCTGTTCCTCTCCCGCCCCGGCATGGCCTTCACCCGGGAGCAGCTCTACACGCAGGTTTGGGACATGGCCTACATGGATGACAGCCGCACGCTGGATATGCACATCCGTACGCTCCGCCAAAAGCTGGGTAATTGCGGGCGGCTCATTGAAACGGTGCGGAATGTGGGCTACCGGCTGGAGGCGGCCCCATGACCGGAAAAATCTTCCGCTCCGCGCTGGGCGCGTCCTTGACGGTGCTGCTGGCGGCGCTGCTGGTGTTCTCCGGCTGCCTGTATGGGTATTTCGGCTCCGTGTGGGAGCAGCAGCTCCGGGAGGAGCTGCGCCTCGCGGCTTCTGCGGTGGAGACAGAGGGCGATGATTACCTTTCCTCCCTGCCCACTGGCACGGCCTGCCGCTTTACATGGGCAGCGCCGGACGGAACCGTGCTCCGCGACACGCAGGCAGACGCCGCCTCCATGGAAAACCACGCCCAGCGGGAGGAGATCCGGCAGGCCCTGACTACCGGCAGCGGCAGCAGTGTCCGCTATTCCGACACGCTGACGGAAAAGACCGTTTATGAGGCCGTGCGCCTGTCCGACGGGTCTGTACTGCGAATTGCAGGCAGCCAGAAAACCGTGGGAATGCTGGTGCTGGGGCTGCTCCACGCGGTCATCGCCGTAGCGCTGCTGGCGGCAGGGCTGTCCGCCCTGCTGGCAAGCCGCGCCGCAAAGCGGGTAGTGGCTCCTCTGAACCAACTCGATTTGGAGCACCCGCTGAAAAATGACGCCTACGATGAGCTCTCCCCCCTTCTCAGCCGCATTCACGCCCAGCAGCAGACGCTGCACCGGCAGGCCCGGGACCTGGAACGGCGGCAGGACGAATTTGAGCAGATCACCGACAGTATGCGGGAGGGGCTGCTGCTTTTGGGGCAGGACCACCGCATTCTCAGCATCAACCCTGCCGCGCAGACGCTGTTCGGTACGGACCGGAGCTGTATCGGCCGGGATTTTCTGACGGTGGACCGCCGCAGTGACATCAGCGCCGCCGTGGATGCCGCCTTGACACAGGGACACGCCCAGCTCCGGCAGCAGCGGCAGGGCCGGGAATACCAGATCGACCTGAGCCGAATCGACTCCGGCGGCGAGGTCTTCGGCGCTGTGCTGCTGGCCTTTGACGTCACAGAACAGGCAGAGGCGGAGCGGATGCGCCGGGAGTTTACCGCCAACGTCTCCCACGAGCTGAAAACGCCGCTGCAATCCATTATCGGCAGCGTGGAGCTGCTGGAAAATGATTTGGTGCAGCCGGAAGACCGTCCCCGCTTCTTAGGGCGCATCCATCAGGAGGCCCAGCGGCTGGTGTCCCTCATCAACGATATTCTGGGGCTTTCTCAGTTGGACGAGGGCGCGGCCATGCCGAGAGAATCGGTGTCGCTGCTCTCGCTGGCGCAGGAGGCTGCCGCCTCCCTGTCCGCCGCGGCGCAGGCGCAGAACGTCACGCTGACCGTCAACGGCACGGCGGGAACCCTTACCGGTGTACGGCGGCTTTTGAGCGAGACCGTCCGCAACCTCTGCGAAAACGCCGTGAAGTACAATGTCCCTGGCGGCAGCGTCACCGTAATGGTGGCGGAAACGCCTCAGGCTGTGACACTGACCGTGGCGGACACCGGCATCGGCATCCCCCCGGCAGATCAAAGCCGGGTCTTTGAGCGGTTCTACCGGGTGGACAAGAGCCATTCCCGGGCCATCGGCGGCACGGGGCTGGGGCTTTCCATCGTCAAGCACGCCGTTGCCTACCATCACGGCACCGTCCAACTGGACAGCACACCGGGACAGGGCACGGTCATTACCGTGACGCTCCCCAAGGACGCCGCCTGACCTGCCGCATTTTCTGTTTTCTCACCTTCCCCGGCAGCCATTCCGCTGCCGGGGATTTTCTGCGTCCTTCTTCAGCAAAGGTGTACAATAAAAGCGCGCTGTTTTTGTCGGACTCACACGAGTTTTGTCCAAGTAAGCTCCTTTTACACGCCGCTTTCCTCACCCTCCCCCGTCAATGCAAAATTTGACATCATCTGTCCTTGTTTTTTCTTGACAGATGGACATTATAATGTCATAATATTTTTTGAAAAATGACATCATAATGTCAACTCCGCCCATATCCTGTCGAACCGGCTTGGGCGGACCGTGCAAAGGAGGGAACCATGGAGGACAAGAAGGTAAAGCTGCTGGTATACGCCACAGAGTCGGAGCGCACCCGCATCAAGCTGGCCGCTACCCGGCTGGGCATGAGCATGACCCAGTTCATGCTGGACAGCATCATGGAGCAGGTCTCCAGCGTGGAGGACCTTGAAAAGAAAGGTGAGGCGCTATGAAAACCATCGCCATCATGAACCAGAAGGGCGGCACCGGAAAGACCACCTCCGCCATCAATCTGGCCGGTGAGCTGGTACGCCGGGGGAAAAAGGTCCTCATTGTGGACACGGACACCCAGGGCAACGCCACCAGCAATTTGGAGCTGACCGAGGTTTCCAAGATCACGCTGTCGGACATCATCGTGGATAAGGACCACCGAATCCCGGACGCCATCTGCCATACCTCCATCGAGGGGCTGGACCTCATCCGGGGCGGCTCCCTGCTGGCGCCGGCCCTTGCCGCCATGCAGGAGATGCCCTTTGGCCGGGACATGACCCTCAAGCGGCTGGTGCCGCAGATTCCCAAGGACTATGACTTCGTTTTCTTCGACTGCTCCCCCTCGCTGGAGAGCCTGTTCAACATCAATGTGCTGGTCGCCGTGCAGTACATCCTCATTCCTATCAAGGTGGACAAGAACTCCATCGAGGGCTACAACGTCATGCTGGAAACCGTGCAGAACGTCCGAGAGCTGGTGAATCCCGACATCCGCGTGCTGGGTATTTTCATGACCGCCGTGGAGACCGGCGCCTCGCTGGACCGGGAAATGATCGCGAATTTCCCGCAAATGCTGCCAGAGCTGGCGTTCCACAGCTACATTCGCAAAAATATCGACGTAAAAAAGGCCCCGCTGGCGCTGAAGCCCCTGTGCTTCTACTCCCCCCGCTGCACCGCCACGGAGGACTACGCCGCGCTCTGCGGCGAAATGCTGGAACGAATGGAGGGCTGAGGACATGGCATCGAAAAAATCCCCGTCCATTTTCGGGACGCTGCAAAAGACTGCGGACAACGCCGCCGCAGTGAACGGTGAGTTTGTCCGGCAGCTCCGGGTGGACGCGCTGGAGGAAAATCCCATGAACCGCTTCTCCATGGCGGAGGACGCACAGTTTCAGGCCACCATGGACAGCGTGGAAAAGGACGGATTTTTAGAAGATATCATCGTGACCCCCGCTGAGGCCGAGGGGAAATACCGCATCATCAGCGGACACCGCCGGGTCCGGGCTGCCAAAAAGCTGGGAAAGGTCACTGTCCCCTGCAAGGTGCGGCACTATCATGACCGGCTGGAGGAGCTGCGGGCCCTGATGGGCACGAACCTGCACCGCCGGAACGTCTCCCCCTTTGACATGGCCCGGCAGCTTGAAACGCTGCGTGAGGTGCTGCGGGAGGAGGACCGCCTGCCGGAAAACGTAAAGGAGCAGGCGGAGATGATGGCGTCACAGACGGAGCTCTCCCGCGCCACGGTGGAGCGGTATCTTGACCTTCTGAATTTGGATGACACCCTCACCGGCTGGGCCGAGGGCGGAAAAATGACCATGACGGACGCCTATGAGCTGGCCCGCCGGAGCAACGCCCACCTCTACCCCATTGTGGAGGACTTCGTGGATAAGGCCGGGGACAAGAGCGACTTCCCCGCCCTCGTCCACCGGGCCATTGCCTACGCCAAGGCCGCCGAGCTGCCCGTGACGCCGCCTAAGCCCGTCGCCGCCAACGCGCTGCGGACGGTGGACTCCTTCGGCCGCTCCATCCGGCGCTCCACCGCCCAGCTCCAAAGTCTGAAGCTGGACGCGGAGGACCGGGTCACCGCCCGGAAAAAGCTGGACACCTGCCTTGCAAATTTAGAGGAGCTGCGCCGGACCGTAGAGGCCCTGAAGGCGTCCCTGGACTGAAGCTGAATACCCGGCCGCGCTGTCGGCCGGAAACAGGAGGATGTGCTATGTTTGATGTAAAAAAGGAAGCTGCGGCCCTTTCCGCCGAGCTGGAAACCATTTACAAGGACCTGCACCGCCACCCGGAGATCGGCTATGACGAGCACCGGACCTCCGGCATCATCGCCGATTACCTCCGCGCCTGCGGCATGGAGGTGCAGACCGGCATCGCCATCACCGGCGTGGTGGGAACACTGGATTCCGGCCGCCCCGGCAAAACGCTGCTGATTCGGGCGGATATGGACTGCCTGCAGGTGGAAGAAATGACCGCCTGCGACTACCGCTCCGAAAATCCCGGAAAAATGCACGCCTGCGGCCATGATGCCCATGTGACCATGCTGCTGGGCGCCGCCAAGCTCCTCTCCGCCCATAGAGACGCCTTCCGGGGCAAAATCAAATTCCTCTTTGAGCCCTCGGAGGAAAGCATTCCCGCTTCTATGAAAGAAACCGTCCGCGCCGCCGGATACGATGGCGAGGGCGGCGCAGGCTTTATGATTCAGCAGGGCGTTTTGGAGGGCGTGGACATGGCGCTGGCCCTTCATGTACAGCCCGCCGTCCCTGCCGGAAAGATCCAGATCGCCCGACATGAGGCCACCGCCTCCAGCGATGTGTATGACATCATGCTCACCGGTAAGGGCGGCCACGGCGCCATGCCGGAAAACGCCGTAGACCCGGTGCCCGCCATGGCGGAGCTTATCACCGCCATCCACATGCTCCCCACCCGGGAGGTCAGCTCCATGGAAAACTGCGTCATCTCCATCGGGCAGGTGGAGCTCCCCGGCTCCGTGTGGAACGTGGTGCCGGAGCGCGCCCACATTGTCGGCGGCTTCCGCACGTTCAACAACGATGTCCGGGCCCTGCTGCGCCAGCGCATCCCGGAGCTGGCCGAGGGCATTGCCAAGGCCAACCGCTGCACGGCGGTGTGTACCCAGACCCTCGGCTATGACGCCACCATCAACGATGAGGCCATGGCGCTGGAGGTGAGCCGCACGCTGGAGAACATTGTCGGCGAGGGGAATGTGATTCTCACCAACAAGCCCTTTATGGGCTCCGAGGACTTCGGCTGCTTCACCCAGCACGTGCCGGGCGTGCTGTTCTGGCTGGGCATCGGCACGGGTGAGGACGATAAGCCCCTGCACAATCCGTATTTCAAAATGGATTTGCAGGCCCTGCCTGTTGGCACGGCCTGCCATGTCCAGAACGCGCTGCATTTCCTGAAGTAAACACCCCAAATCAAATAAAATTTTAAGGAGAGCTTTTTGAAACAGTTATCTTTATCACTGGATCGTGTGGCCTGACCGGGAGGTCCGGCAAATTCAACACACGCCGCTCCTCCCGAAGCTCGGAAGCATACCGATTCAGGAGGAATATCATGAACCGTGAAAACAAACGGAAGGCCTTTGAAACGGGCTATTATAAGACCCATCCCTGCACCGATTCATTTACCTGCAAGGTCTGCGGACGCCTCTGCGCGCCGGAGAGCGCCGGGAGCCAGCACCGTAACCACTGCCCCAACTGCCTTTCCAGCCTCCATGTGGACATAGAGCCGGGAGACCGGGCCGCCGACTGCGGCGGCATCATGGAGCCGGTGGCAGTCTGGGTGCGGAACAATGGCGAGTGGGCCATTATCCACCGCTGCAGGCGCTGCGGAGCTTTCAGCTCCAACCGCGTAGCGGCAGATGACAACCCCATGAAGCTCATGAGCATCGCCCTGCGGCCCCTGTGCCGTCCGCCCTTCCCGCTGGAGCGCATTGAGGAACTCACCGCCCTCATGGGCGGGGAGGGCAGTATGCGGTAAGCATCGTTTCTTGTAAAATCACTTTGAGCGGAGCTGCTTTCAGCGGCTCCGCTCTGCTTTTTCTTTCTTTTATCCGCAGTCCTCTGCCCCGTTTTGCCGCTCTTGCCGGTGTAAACAGGTGATTCCTCCGAAAAATCGCATATTTTATGAACAAACAATACTTCTTTTGTGAACATTAGCACTCTCCTATTGTTAGAATGGAGTGGTTTTCGTCTTGCTTTATCAAAAGCCGTAGAGCCGTATTTTCAACGGTTCCACGGCTTTCAACTTTTTATCTGGGCTTGTCTTATTTCATCATATTTTGCTGAATTGGTGTCAAAATTGGTGTCAAACCGAAATCTCCGCAGCGTCTGTTTTGAACGTACACTTTCAAAAAGCATCGTGTTATGATACAATTATATTTATCAGAAAACCACTTCGGGAGGGTCACGCCATGACGGATGTTCAGCAGCGGGCAGCAGCAAAGGAATTTGCAGCAGACTGGCAGGGAAAAGGTTATGAGAAAGGTCATAGTCAAACCTTTTGGCTTGCACTTCTACAGAAGGTTTATGGTGTCGCTGAACCGGACAAGTTCATTACCTTTGAGGACCAAATCATGCTGGACCATACCAGTTTCATTGATGGATTTATTCCAGCTACTCATGTTCTAATTGAGCAAAAAGGCATTGGCAAGGATTTGAGGAAACCCATCAAGCAGTCGGATGGGTCACGATTAACTCCTTTTCAGCAAGCTAAGCGTTATGCGGCTGAATTGCCTTATTCCCAACGCCCTCGCTGGATTGTAACCTGTAATTTTTCTGAGTTTAATGTATACGATATGGAGCGTCCAACGGGTGAACCAGAGGTCATTTTACTGAAAGACTTAGAAAAAGAATATTACCGTCTGCAATTTTTGGTAGATGCAGAGGACCAGCATGTTAAGAGGGAAATGGAGATTTCTCTGCAAGCTGGTGAATTAGTGGGAGTGTTATACGATGCACTGTTGAAGCAGTACAAAGACCCCACCGCCCCGGAAACGCTGAAAAGCCTGAATGCCCTTTGTGTCCGGCTGGTGTTCTGCCTGTACGCCGAGGATGCCGGGATTTTCGGGCGGCGGGATATGTTCCATGACTACCTGAAAGATGTTCCGGCTACCGGGATTCGGAAGGCTTTGGTGGAACTGTTCCGAGTGCTGGACCAAAAGCCAGAGGAACGAGATAAATACCTGTCAGACGATAACCCCGCTCTGGCGGCATTTCCATATGTAAACGGCGGTCTGTTTGCCGACGAGAATATCGAGATTCCACCCTTTACCGAAGAATTGAAGAATATTCTGCTTTCTAAGGCCAGTGAGGATTTTGACTGGGCTGCAATCAGCCCCACTATTTTCGGCGCTGTCTTTGAAAGCACCTTGAACCCGGAAACCCGGCGTAGTGGTGGTATGCACTATACCAGTATCGAGAACATCCACAAGGTCATTGACCCGCTGTTTTTGGATGGGCTGAAAGCCGAGTTGGAAAAAATCAAGGAAATTTCAGTGGAGAGAACCCGTGTTTCCAGGCTGAAAGCCTATCAAGGCAAGCTGGCGGGGTTGACCTTTTTAGACCCCGCTTGCGGCTCCGGCAACTTCTTGACTGAAAGCTATATCTCTCTGCGGCGGTTGGAAAACGATGCGCTCCGCTGCCAAACGGACCAAATCACAATGAGCGATTATGCAAATCCGATTCAGGTCTCTATCCATCAGTTTTACGGCATTGAAATCAATGACTTTGCCGCTACGGTTGCCAAAACCGCCCTGTGGATTGCAGAGAGCCAGATGTTGAAAGAAACGGAGGATATTATTGCCCACCAGATTGATTTTCTTCCGCTGAAATCCTACGCCAATATCACCGAGGGCAACGCCCTGCGGCTGGATTGGGAAGATGCAGTTCCAAAAAGTAAGCTAAACTACATCATGGGTAATCCGCCGTTTGTCGGAGCGCGTATGATGGAACAAGGAAGTGCACAGAAAAAAGAAGTTCAAGATATTTTCGGTGACATCAAAGATGTTCAAGACTTGGACTATGTTACATGCTGGTATAAATTGGCGGCACAATATATCCAAGGAACCTCTATAGAAGTTTGCTTTGTCTCCACAAACTCTATTTGTCAGGGTGCACAAGTTCCTATTCTGTGGAATGTGCTTTTTAACGAATATTCCGTTCACATCAATTTTGCGTACCAGACCTTTAAGTGGAGTAGTGAATCTTCTACACAAGCCGCAGTTCATTGTGTAATTGTAGGATTTGCTACATTTAATCGCAGTAAAAAATGGCTTTTTACCAATGGCACAAATGGGAAAAAAGTTTCCAATATTAGCCCATATTTAGTTGAGGGCAACGATATTTTTGTGGTAGCCGCAAAAAGTTCTTTACAGGGTATGCCGAAAATGAACTTTGGTAATCAGCCGCGTGATGGAGGATATCTTGTAATTCAGGAAGATGAGTATAATGCAATTCTAAACAAAGAGCCAGAATTAAAAAAATGGCTCCACCCCTATATTGGAGCTGATGAATTTATCAAAGGGAAAAAGCGGTGGTGCCTATGGCTAAAAGGCGCTACACCTAAAGATATTATGAACAGCAAAATTCTTTCAGAGAAAGTTGAAGCAGTACGGCAATTTCGTATTTCTTCAAAAGCAAAAACAACCAATGGGTACGCAAAAGTTCCTCAATTATTTGCTCAAATAACGCAGCCAGATGATGCTGACTTTCTGATTGTCCCACGTGTATCATCTGAGCGGAGGAAATATATTCCGATTGGATTTGCTACTCATGATACTATTTCCTCCGATGCAGTACAAATTGTTCCAAATGCAACGCTTTATCATTTTGGGGTCTTGACTTCTAATGTTCATATGGCGTGGATGAGGGCAGTTTGCGGACGACTGAAAAGTGACTATCGCTATTCAAAAGAAATCGTTTATAATAATTTCCCGTGGCCAGCCCCTACAGATGAACAGCGGGCAAAAATTGAGCAGACTGCACAAGCAATTTTAAACGCCCGCACTCTGTATCCAGATTGTAGTTTGGCGGAAATGTACGGCGATAAAATGTACCTTTTCCCTGAACTGTTAAAAGCCCACCAGCAAAATGACAAAGCCGTTATGCAGGCGTATGGCTTCTGGGGTAAGCTGAACTCTGAAAGTGCCTGTGTCGCAGAACTGATGAAGATGTACCAAAAGCTGACGGAGGAAAATACATAAGTGGCAAAATTTACATTCGATTTTGACATTGATGGAATCATGCAAGATATTGAAAGTGAAATTATGGATGCTGCAAATGAGAAATTGGAAACGAAAGGGGCGGATTCAGTGTTTCATAAGCTGCCATCAAACTCCGAAAAATTATTAGATGAGATGTTATATTCCGACAGCCCAACTGAAATGCTAGCAAACCGTTTCTATGAATACGAAGAACAACAGCAATATGAAAAAGATGCCGAATTACGGGGTATTCTGAGTGAGTTAAAAAGATTTGGTTACATAGAAACTATTACTTGGGGCGATAATATTCCAATCTTTATTCAACTTTCCAACTCTGCTCGCACATACCATGAACAGTTGGAAGAATACAATCGGGAACACGCAGCATCACCAGTGCAAGTGGTAAACAATAACTATACTTTTAATATTGCCGACGTCTCAGCTTTACATGAAAATATTGCTAAAATCCGGAAAGAGGCTCAGAAAGTTGAAGATAGTGCAGCCCTGTTGAACGCCATTGACGAACTGGAACAAAGCATCGGAAAACCGTCATTCTTCCAAAAGTATCAGTCTTTCATGTCCTCAGCAGCTAATCATGCTACATTCTTGGGGGGCATTGCGTCCGCTATTAAAGCAATTTCTAATCTGCTCTCAATGTGAAATTTTAAATTTTGAACGCGCACATTCAAGATTTCCTTGGATGTGCGCGTTTCCTTTTATTTGACTTCAACCATCTGCATCATGCAATCCCCGCAAAGGATATTAACCTTTTTTGTTGCCCGGACAGACTGCCCGCATTTCGGGCAAATCAGTTTCCGGGTACTGCTGGGGCGTTTGCCGCCCGGTGCGGTGCTGGCTCCCGCTTGGGCTGATCCCCCGGTGGCTCTGGTACGAATGAACGGCGGCAAACTGCTGCGCCCTATCTTGATTTCGTTCCAGTTTTTTGAAAGTGCATATTCAACGAGGTTTTCTCCCGGTGTGGTATTCCAGCCATATTGTCCGCACGGAACGCAAGTCAAGCCGTGGGCTTCGGCAACCGCTTTGAATTTTCCGTTATGATACTTGCCCCCTCTGCTGACCTCTTTGATGCAGTTCTCCCGGCAATAGAGGTGTACCATCTCATGCAGCATGGTATCCAAAGTTTCTTCGATTGGGTAATTCAACACCTCGGCGGCAATGTTCAGTTCATACGCGCCTCCGTCCTTGCGCTGCCAGACTTTGGCGGTGGTACAGTGTCCGTAAGTCCCCGGCTTGCTCTGCACGGTGATAATAGGCACGGGCAGCAGTCCGTCAAAAAAGTCTGTGTTGAGGGCGTTATAAATGTGTTCCAGTTGGCTGACTGCTCGGCTCATTTTCGTGGTTTCTTTCATATCGGTGACGTTCCTCCCATTCTGTGAGTTCGCGAAGCGGGCGCCCGCTCGCTTCGCTTTCGTCACCAGCAGTCGGCTTTTTCAAATATGTCAACACTGCCAAAGGCACTTGCACAATGTTTTTTCAAAACATTGTGGTGTTGATATGTTTGAAAAGGTCGGCTATTTCATTTTGTCACGAAAATTAAAATGTGGTATAAAATAAGGCGAATTTATTTGACAGGAAATTAAAAATGTGGTAATTTGTCACTGTTTATTTTGAAATTTGACAAGAGTTTGATTTTTCGGTATAATATATAATGTAAAATGAAGTAATTCCCATCATGATATTCTATTATCTAAGTAATTTCTTTCAAAGATAGTGCATTTCCCAGTTGTGGGGGCACTGTCTTTTTTTTGTTGCCGCACATTTCACAGATGGGCGGCAAAGAGTTGGTGCACCAAGAAGGAGCAGAAAAATTCAAAATAAAATAGAAACAAAGGTAGTCATTCTTTCTATAAGAAATATCTAAGAAGTAAGCCCGGGCGGGGGCTATAATCCGCGCGAAAAAATCGGACTTTTGCGGCACCGATTAGTCCTCTGTAATATTTTGTGGAGGACTCCTTTGTCATCTAATATCATTGAAACCCGTGCACACAACCTTATGCGGCTCCGTGAAAGTCGAGGGCTTTCTTTAGCTGAAGCTGCTAAAAGGTGCTCGATCACCCGAAATACATATACGGATATCGAACTCGGCGTAACCCTACATCCTCGCGAGGACACATTGCTCAAGATTGCCAAAGGCTTTGATGTGGATTTAGATACCTTGAATCGAGAGCCAGAAAATCAAGTCATCGATAAAGAGCAACTCTTGAAAGCAATTTCAACTTGCAGGCAGTGTGCACAGGAGTTGGAAACAGCAACTAATACATTGCGTGCAATGTTGGAAAAATTCGCATAATTTGCAAAGTGTTTTGCTCACTTTTTGCTCATCTTTTGGGCACAATCATTCGATTTGCTCACTTTTCTGCTCGATATTTTCCGCAGTACATGTGGTATCATAATCTTGTCGGGAGGCAATCCACCTCCCGGCGTAGTGATCGCTACAATACACTTAATTGCAAGTAGAACAAATCAATGCACCTTGAAAATTGAAAATATCATTTAAAAAAGAGAGAGGAGGGTGTACATGGACATTACAAATGTTGCCATTGATGTCAAACGCACCATTGGGGCTCGGCAATTATACAAGGCTAGCCGCCCCCGCTTTGAATACATCAACAATGAACGGAGCAATAATGTGGTAGGCCGAACGTATGATTTGATTTGCCCCGAAAATGGATATGAAATCATTCGAATCACGGTGCCGGGTGATAAGCAGGTAGATACTTCCAATATTATTGGGAATCCACCTGTTGTTTTGGATGGAGTAAATCTGCGAATCACTTGGTATAATGAGACCTATCATGTGCAAGGATCTGCTGAAGCCATCCGTTTTGCGGAAAACAGCAGCAAACCCTAATAGTGCGCGGAACGGTCCTAGCGGGCAGTCCCCAAAAGGGACTGTTCGCCGGGACCAATAACCAACACAACTATAGGGTGTAATAGTGTAATCCTGCTAAACCTCTACATTCTGCCTCTGGGGCTGCGTCCAGAGGCAGGGTGTAAAGGTGTAAAATATGAGGAAAATTTATGCCAAAGCACTGCGAAGTAATCCTATATCAAGAAGATGGGTGGAACGCCTCAAGGATTTTGACTGTAATTGAAAGCAAGCAATCAATCAAAAATTACGCTTTCATTTTACATGATAAAGATGTTGACAATTCAGGTAAGTCGAAGCCAAGTCATTATCATGTATATCTGAATTTTGGTACAAACAATGTGCAATTTCAGCATATAGCACAATGGTTCGGAATTAAGGAAAATTTAGTAAGCAAAATCAAGGCAAATAAATATGCTACTATAAAATATTTTATTCATAAGGATTATCCGGACAAATTTCAATATGACGTTTCTAATGTGTATGCATCATTTGATATTGAAAAATTCTTAAATGAAAATGAAAGGAACGAATCCTTAAATAATTTGTTGCAACGTTGTGCAAATGGAGAAATCACACCATTCAATTACGAAAAATATATTGATGTATCTACCTACGCAAAATTTCAATCTCAGTTTGAACGGGCATGGTCATACAGGGAACAACGGATTTTGAATGATTCAAAAGGACACCGAGATTGCAATATTATCTGGCTATGCGGGGATAGTGCGGTCGGGAAGACAACTTTATGCTCATTATTCGCGGAGAAAAAAGGACTTTCATTATATCGAACTGCAACCGGAAAGGACCCATTCTCACATTATGCCGGACAGCCTGCTATTTTGTTGGATGACTTACGTCCCAATTCACCATTTTCATTTGATGAACTGCTAAGAATTACTGATCCATACAATGCTTGCCCGGTACAGTCACGATACCGTAACAAAGTTTTGAAATGTTCATTCATTTTTATTACAACTATTCTTACACCTATGGAGTTTGTTAAACACTCCTTTTTAAACAAAAACGAAGATACTACGCAACTGATGCGGCGCATCAGCGAGTTATGGCTAGTTGAGCGGACACAAATTCAAATTAGAAAATTTGATATTGAGCAAGGAACATTTCTTCTTGGAGAGATTGTTCCAAATCCGGTTCCAATGTATTTACGCACACTAAAATCAGACACAAAGGCTCTGGATAGCGGAAAAATTTTCACTGATTTACAGTCCGAATTTGAACGCGATGCATCAAAAGAAATCGGAAAGGAGGATTGATATGAATGATTATAAATCTTTGCGTCAAATTTTTCGGCTTCACACATTAAAAATCTTTTTCTTGCGTGGATGCAAGGAACTTGCATCCATGAAATGTGGAATCTGCACTATGTTTGCAAGTACCCTTTATATTGAAATTGCCACTCAAGTTGTAAATGGTTTCACCGGTCCTATGAAGAACTTATATGCAACGCTATATATAATCATGTTCTCAACAGTCGGTCTAATCGCTTTATTTATTGAAATTTTCATACTTGGGTTGCCAAACGGTTACGTTGGAATCATGTGGGATATGTGCCGTGTTGGGTTATCCAACGCACTAGGCGAAGTTCCGGTTCTAATAGAACGGAGAAAGTCTACAAAAAAGAAAAATTCTGAGATATGGACTTTTGAAGCATCTGGAGTACCATTCTCTGCATGGGTTGATTTTGCTGAAAAGTTGGAATCAGCATTAGATATTGCATTTATATCTGCTGAACCGGGCGATAATGGAAGAACTGTCGCTCTTACAATTATTCCCAATCCAAAACCTTGGCCCCAAATGCTTCTGTGGGACAATTCACTTCTATCGGCGAAGGAATCTGTACTTATTTTGGGCGAAAACCGGAGTGAACAAGTATCCTTGGATTTGGCGGTTGTCCCCCATCTTCTGATTGCGGGGCGCACAGGTAGCGGAAAATCTGTATTGCAAAAATCACTCATGCTGCAAGCGTTGCTTCATGGTATGGAAATTATTTTAGTAGATTACAAGTTGGGCGTAGATTACGGAAAAAATTGGCGCAAATATTGTGAATTTATTTGTGATGACTATTCTTTCCTTGGGAAAATTACTGATTTGCAAAGAGAAATGATGCGCCGATTTAATTTTCTTAATGAAAGCGATTGTTCAAATATCCAAGAATATAATTCAAAAGGAGGTAACCTCCACCGAATTTGTTTATTTATTGATGAAATTGTAGAATGCTTTGACCGCAAGGATGTTTCAGCAGAACAAAAAAAGATTCTTGCTGCTATCTCCCTCTCCATTTCAAGTATTTGCCGCCTCGGACGCGCAGCAGGCATTCATGTTGTCCTTGCCACACAGCGCGGCTCTGCTGATGTATTACCGGGACAAATCCGCTCCAATGTATTTAAGATGCTTGGCAGCGCCGACGAAAATCTGAGCATTCTAACTCTCGGTAATGCCGACGCCGCCAAAAAGATTCCTGCTGATGCACAGGGGCGCTTTATAGATGAACGCGGCAATATGTTCCAATCATATTATTCAGAGTATGGAGATGATGTTTTCGCTCCGATAGAGAACCGGGAGGCACACAGATGAAACCTACCACACACCGCGAATCTTCCCACCCGATTACCGTTGATATCGACGGTCTTTCCGCTATGCTTTCCTGCGGTGAAGCAACGGCAAGGAAAATTGCTGCTGACGCCGAAGCACGCATTGTTGTTGGGCGTCGGGTCCTGTATTCAATCGAGCGGGTGGAGCGGTATTTGCAGCAAATTGCAGAATAACAATAACGGGGCAGCTTCGTACTGCCCCGTTTTCCATAAATATAAAGTATACGTTGGAATAACTTTCGTCTTGTGCTATACTAATCGCGCAAGACGGAAATCATTCCTTCGGACAACGAGGAGGTGTCTATACTGGCAAAAGCCAGAAAGGGATGACTACCATGACAAGAAAAGATAATCGAGGTCGTAACCTAAAAGAGGGCGAATCTCAAAGAAAAGACGGTCGATATATGTACCGTTATACAGACCCCAAAACCGGACTACGGCAAACCATTTATGACAGTAACCTTGCCAGTCTGCGTGAAAAAGAACGTGAGATTTTGCAAAAACAAGACGAGGGACTTTCTACACTTCAAGCAATGAAGAAAATGACCGTAAATGAAATGTTTGCTCGGTATATGCAATCCCGTGAACTGTCCAATTCCACAAGGCAAAATTATCAACGAATGTGGAATAATCGTGTGGCTTCTGAAATTGGACAAATGCGGGTCGCTGAGGTTAAAGCATCCGATATCAAGCTGTTTTATTCTAAGCTGACCAAGCAAGGGTATTCTTTCAGCACTATTAAACTGCTCCACAATCTTCTTTCCCCTGTCTTTGAAATGGCGATTGATGATGACCTTATTCGCAAAAATCCGACAAAGCGAGCCTTGCGGAATCAGGGTGTTCCGCCAAAAGAAAAAACAGCGTTGACAATCTCCCAGCAAAACCGATTGCTGCACTTTGCCGAAACCAGCACGATTTATAAAAAGCATTTGCCCATGCTGCAAGTGATGTTGGGAATTGGTTGCCGCTGCGGGGAACTGATTGGGCTGACATGGGCGGATATCGACATGAAAAAGCGGGAAGTATACATTGATACGCAGCTGCTCTATAAGGATTACGGTGACGGTCATAAATTTCATGTAGCAGCACCCAAAACCGAAGCTGGTATCCGTGTTATTCCAATGAGCAATGCAGTTTATCAAGCATTTAAGGCCCAGCGAGAGCAAAACCTAATGCTGGGTATTCCGCGAGATGTCGAGATTGAGGGTAGAAAGGGCTTTGTTTTTGTTGGCAGATACGGAAAACCTCTTATGCCCAGTGCTGTGAACAACATTCTCTATAATTTGGTAGATGCGTATAACGAACAGGAAACTGCACTGGCAAGGAAAGAACACCGCAAAGCTGAATTGATGCCGCAAATCTCTGCACATACCTTGCGGCATACCTGCTGCACACGGCTATTGGAGAAAAATTCAGACTTGAAGGCAGTGCAATATCTGATGGGACATAATGACATCAGCATTACACTGGAAGTCTACAATCACATCACTGAGCAGGAACGTATCCGAAATGCAGTTGCTTCGATTGACGCCGAACAAGTGGGGTGATTTTTTTCGCGTCAGAATTGGTGTAAAATTGGTGTCAAACTTTAACCAAGTAAATTTTCGTCAAATATTTATAAGCGCAAAATAATCAATTCCTCCGAAAAATCGCATATTTTATGAACAAACAATACTTCTTTTGTGAACATTAGCACTCTCCTATTGACAGTGCTAAAAATGGTGCTATGATAAAGGCGAACTTGAGAGGGGGAGCAAAAAGGTCCCCCGGAGAGCTCCAAAACCGTTTGTTCATGTAGGCAACAGAAGGCTGCGGACGATGAAGTGATTTCCATTGCCGCAGAAATAAAAGAATGGAGGAATGACTTATGCTGCCCAGCATTTTTGGTGAAAATATGTTTGATGATTTCTTCTCTGATCCCTTTGGCATGATGGGGCCCCAGACCCGGGACGCCCTTTACGGTAAGCACGCCAAGAACCTGATGAAGACCGATATCCGGGAGACCGATACCAGCTACGAGCTGGACATCGACCTGCCGGGCTTCAAGAAGGACGAGGTCAGCATCGACCTGAAGGACGGTTATCTGACCATCAGCGCCGCCAAGGGGCTGGACAAGGACGCCGAGGACAAGAAGGGCAAGTACATCCGTCAGGAGCGCTATGCCGGTGCCTGCAGCCGGAGCTTCTACGTGGGCTGGGATGTGGAGCCTGACGAGATCAGCGCCAAGTTTGAAAGCGGCATCCTTCAGATCTCCGTTCCCAAGGAAACCCGGAAGCCCGAGGTCAAGAGCACCTCGGTGAGCATCCAGTAAATGCCAAGCCCTGCCCCGACATAATCCGGAGCGGGGCTTTTTCATGGGACACAAAAGGGCGGTACGTACCATTGGTACGTACCGCCCTTTTTATCTGGTTCTCCTTATCTGGTTCTCCTTGAAACGGCAGGCGCTTAATAGCCGGTCTTCTTCTCGCCGGGCTGGCCGTAGGACTGGAACTTCACCATGACCTCAGCCATCTGCTCCTCCGTCAGCACGTTGGGCTTGCCGATGCTCATGGCGCGGCACTGAAGCTCCGCGATGAACTCCAGATTGCAGGCAAGGCCGTATGCGCTCTTGATGTCCTTGCCGCAGCAGACAAGGCCGTGGTTGCCCAGCAGAACACCATCACTTTTGCCGCAGACCTTCATAGCGGCCTCGGCCAGCGCCTCGGTGCCGAACAGCTGATAGGGGGCGCAGGGGACCTCTGCAGCACCGGCGTCGCCGATGACATAGTGCACCGCACGGATGGGCTCGCCCAGAACGGCCAGCGTGGTGCAGTACACGGAATGAGTGTGGACCACAGCCCGGGCGTGGGGCTTATGCTTATAGAACGTGGTGTGCAGCGCCCACTCGCTGGAGGGCTTCCGCTTACCGTCCACCACCTTGGCGTCCAAGTCCAAAATCACAACGTCTTCAGGCGTGGTGGAAAAATAATCCATACCGGAGGGGCTCAGCGCCACGAGGCCCTTTTCCGCATTGTAAATACTGATATTGCCGCTGGTGCCCGTGCTCAGGCGGGCCGCGCTCATTTTTTTGCCGTATTCAACGACCAGTTCTCTTTCTTCCTGCATCAGCATAGCAAATTCCTCCCAAAATCGTTCACTTTTTGTACCCGCCCTGCGGCGGAATTAAATTTTTCGTCAAGCCTTGATGTCATTGGCGCGGTCCCGCGCCTCCCGCCAAGCCGGGGCATACTGGTGAATCAGCTGTCCCGTCCGGGGGTGATAGGTCTTCAGGGCGCTGTCCCGCTTTGCGGGCACCTCGCCCAAGTAATCGTTGCAGAGGGTCACAAGTCCCTGTACAGTGGCCTGCCGGAAGCCGGCGCGCAGCCGCAGCTCCCGCCCGGAAAGGTCCGATAGCATCTGGCAGAGCGCCTCGGACTGGAAGCCCCCGCCGCAGCCCAAAATGGGGCCGCCCCCGTTCCCTGTCAGCTCAACGAGGTGCTGAAGCTGCTCATGGGTGGAGCAGGCGATGTCCGCCAGCACGGCCCACGCAAGGTCCGTGCGGTCCGCCTCGGCGTCCAGCGGGGCGCGCATGAAGAAGCCGCCCCGGCGCAGAGAGCGCCGCTGATAGAACAGCAGCGAAGAAAATGACGCCGTACAGGCAAACGAGGTCTTCTCCCGGTAAATTTCCTCCAGCCGCTCGTAGGGAATATCGGCGCAGAGCCGGTCCTTCACCCGCTGATAATTCAGGCCCGTGACGCCGGGGTTCATCTCCACCTGATAGCTCTCCGCCCCCAGTCCCGCGTCCGTCCAGACGCGCTGGGCCGGGTCATAGAAAAGCTGCTCCAGTTCTGCCACCACCGGCGAGGTGGTGCCGGAGACCACGGCGATTCCGCCGGGGCGGATGCCCGTTTGCAGCAGGGCGATCTGCGTATCCGCGCCGCCCAGCACAAACACGGCGTCCTTGGCCATGCCCAGCTCCCGGCGATAGGTATCGAGAATGGGACCCACCGCCGTGCCCGCCGCCTGAAGCGGCGGCAAAAACTCCGGGCGCAGACCGTAAAAGCTGCAAAGCGTCTGGGACCAGCTCCGCTGGCCGATGTCATAGAGCTGGCTCTCACAAGCCTGCGTGTACTCCATGACTTTCCGCCCGGTGAAGATCCAAGCGATCCACTCGCTGAGGCTCAGAACGCTCTCCACCGCCTCATACTGCTCCGGGTGCTGCATCCGCAGTCCCAGCAGCTTGGCGGCGCCGAAATCCTCCGTGGCCCATTTGCCGGAGAGGCGGTAGATCTCGTCATGCTCCGGCACCTGCGCCATGTAGGCCCGGCCCCGGTTGTCGATGTTCGGCAGGCCCAGAAACGCCCGGCCGTTTCCATCCAGCAGCACGAAGCTCTGCCGCGCACCGGCCGCGGAAACGGCGTTCACCTGAACGTCCGGGTGCTCCCGGCACAGCTCCCGGCAGCCCTGCAGCAGCAGCGCCGCCCAGTCCTCCGGGAGAAAATACTGTCCGTCCTCATAGGCACTGTCCCGGTGATAGACATTGGTATACGTCCGCAGGCCCAGAATCCCGCCGTCGGAATCCACCAATGCCACGCGGCTGTTGCCGGTGCCTAAGTCCACCATCAGATAATGCTTCATCGGCTTACTTCTTCAAAACGTCCCGGTTATAAACGATTTTCTCCATGTCCTCGCCGCGGAGCCACTTTTTGATGCGCTCGTTGAGGATGCGGGACTGGTGATCCGTCACCTCGTAGGTCGCGCCGCAGATGTGGGGCGTCAGCAGCACATTGGGGCACTTGCCGATAGCAAGGTCGGCTTCCGTGGGCGGCTCGGTATCCAGCACATCAATGATGGCGCCGGCAATGGCCTCCTCCCGCAGCACCTTCTCCAAGGCGGTATAGTCCACAATGGCGGAGCGGGCGGCATTGACGAACAGCGCGGTCTTTTTCATGGAGCGCAGCAGCGGCTCGGTGATCATGCCCCGGGTGGAGTCCGTCACCGGCAGGTGCAGCGTCACGATGTCGCTCTCGCTGAAAATCTCCTCAAGGCTCTTTTTGCGGTAATGGCCCTGATCGCCGGGCAGGAACGGGTCATAGAAGGAAATATCGCACTCAAACCCATCTAAAATCTTTGCAACGGCATGGCTGATGGCGCCGAAGCCCACAAAGCCCACCTTTTTGCCCTGCAGCTCATGGCCCATCCAGAGGTAATACGGCGTGGTGCCCTGCACCCATTTTCCGTCCTGTACCCACTGAATTGCAGGGATGGTCTTGCGGTACATGGTGAGAATCAGCCCCACCACCATCTCCGCCACGGCCTGCGTGTTGCGGCCGGGGGTGCAGAGAATGGGAACACCGGCCTTCGTGCAGGCATCCACCTGCAAATTGGCGGGGGTGCCCCGGCAGTCGCCGATGAACTTCAGCCGGTCATAACCGGCCAGCACCTTTTCCGTCACCCGGTCCAACTCCGTGATGAGGGCGTCCGGCTGCACCGCCAGCAGATGCTCCAGCATCTCATCCTCATAATAGCGCTGGCCCGTGGTGGTCCATGGCTCGTAGACCACCTCGTCAAACAGTTCCTTCAGCTCGGCAAGGCAGGCTTCCTCATAGGGCGCGCGCACATAAACCTTCATAGCAGCCCCTCCTTAATAGAAGTTCTTCACATCGGAGTCGAAATAGTGGTCCAGCAGATAGGGCACATATACGCCCTTATCCGTGACAACGCCGGAGATGAGATGGGGCGGCACAACATCAAAGGACGGATAAATGGCCTTGACCTCCGGCAGCGTATTGGGAATGCCCCGGTAGCTGAGGACCTGCGCGGGGTCGCGCATCTCAATCACAATATCGTCCTTGCTGTGCTTGTCCTGATCGGGAATGCCGGTGACATAGTAGGGCACGCCGAAATACTTCGCCAGAATGGCGATCTGGAACGTGCCGATCTTGTTGGCAATGTGACCGTCCCGGGCGATGGAGTCCGCCGCAGAGGTGAATACGTCAATGTGCTCCCGCTCCATGGAATACGCCACCATGTTGTCCGTAATGACCGTGGTATCAAAGCCCATCTGGGCAAAGCAGCTGCTGGTCAGCCGCGCGCCCTGCAGATAGGGCCGGGTCTCCGCGCAGAACACGCGGAAATCCTTGTTCTGCCGGCGGGCCGCCCGAATCACCGTGCCGATGATGGTCTCGCCGAAGCACTGGGTCAAAATCGTGCCGCCCTGCGGAATGAGCTCCGCCAGATGGTCGCCCACGATCTGCATGGTGGAATACCGGCGGTTCAGGGACTCCACCGTGTTCTCCACAATGGCCTCGATGGGGTCCTTCCCGGCCTCCAGCGCCGCCTGCGCCACCTCGGCGCAGCGGTAGGTGATCTGACCGTAGCGGTTGGCGGTAGTGGGCCGTGCGTGGGCCAGATCGTAAGCCGCCTGCTTCAAAAAGGCGTTCTGCTCCGCGGCGCCCTTATCCCGGACCTGCCACGCGGCCAGCGCCATACCCATGCCAACAGCGGTGTAGGGGCCCGCGCTCTGGGTCACCATATCCGCGATGGCCTTCACCACCTCCTGATAGGTGGTGCACTCCACGAAGCGGACCTCCGTGGGATAGACCCGGCGGTCTAAAATGCGGACCTTACCGTTATCGTACCATGCCACATTTTCATATTGCAGCAGGAACGGCATATTTTCATCCATTCTTACCATTGAAAGCTCTCCTTTTTATGCCAGAATCATGCGGAACATCTCTGTCACGGCTGTACCGGTGAGGCCGCTGGCCCGCTCCTTGATGAGATAGATACCCAGCTTGATGAGGGCCCGCTCCATGGGAATCCGGCGCTCCGGCTCCGCCACGGACGTGACCTCCATCACCTTGGAATCGCCCACCGTCCGGCGGATGATCTCCGTTCCGGCGTAGCCGTAGGAGTCCGCCATAACGCTGTCTAAATACGCCTTGCGGAAGGCGGGGGCCTTGTAGAGCGGGAACTGCACCAGCTTATCGTACTGCTCGCCCAGCTTCTCCGCCGTTTTGTCACAGGTCTCACGAATCGTCCGCTCCAGCGCCGCCTGTGTCTCCGCGCTGCCGCCGGTATAGAACTTGTTGGCCCACGCAAAGAACAGGTTGCCGATGACATTGCCGATATCATACCCCATCGGGCCGTAAAATGCAAATTCCGGATCGATAATTTTGATGCCCTGCTCGTTGGCGAAAATAGAGCCGGAGTGCAGATCGCCGTGAATCAGCGCCTGGGCGTTATTCATAAAGCCGTTGCGGAGCGCAGCCACCTCGGCGTGGAGGGCCTCGTCCTCATAGAGGAACTCCCGGACAAATTCCTCGTTCCCCGGCGTCACGATGTTCTTGTTCCGGGGGTTCATGGGCTCGGCGCAGTAAGGCTCCGTCAGCACCAGATCCTCCGTGATGTCGCACAGCTCCGGATTCGTGAAGAACTTGACCTGCTTTTTCTTCTCCTGCCGGTCCATGACAAGGTCCGTGGTAGGCAGCATGGATTCTGCCAGGAATGTAGCGAGATTCTCGCTCAGGTGGTCATAGACCCGGTCCGCCGCCAGCTCCTTGCGGAGATTCTTATAGGCGGAGATGTCCTCCATGGACAGCGCCGCCATGGTCTCGTCATAATGATAGACCTGCGGAATAAAGTTCGGCGCCAGACTGGACTCCAGCTTCAGCGTCTCCGCCTCGATCTTGTTGCGGTAGAGGTCCAGCGGGCGGCCGGAGGAGCGCAGGAGCTTGTCCGCCTGCTTGACGATGACGGAGCGGCCATCCTTGCAGGAACGCACCTGAAAGACATAGTTGATGTTGCCATCGCCGATCTCAATGCAGTCCGTCTCCTCGTCGGGCTGGAAAAAATGGAGCACTTCCACGGCGTACCGCTTCACATCCTCCGGTTTCATCAGAAAAAAGCTGCTGTAATCAGACATAAGGTACTTCCCTTCTGTCAACTTGTTCGGTTGAACGTTTTTGTTGAGTTTTGTTCAAAATTGCTGTATAATCCACAGATAAGTGCAAAATAATTTCAATCATAGGCGGTGCGATATGCTGAAAATCGAACGGTTTGCCAAAATTGAGGCGGAGCTGAAGCAAAAGGGCAGTCTGGACATTCCCTCCCTCAGTCAGCTTTTGGGGTGCAGCGAGGAAACGGTGCGCCGGGACCTGCGGGAGCTGGAGGCCGTTGGCAAGCTCAACCGCATCCGGGGCGGCGCCTATCTCTCGGACAAATATGACAAGACCTACGCCTCTCCCCTGCGCCGAACGCTCTATCAGGAGGAGAAAAACCAGATGTCCCTGAAGGCCATGGAGTTCATCCATGACCGGGACGTGATCTTCCTCGATTCCAGCACCACGTGTCTTGCTCTGGCCCGGCAGCTGCTCGGCAGCAAGCTGAGCCTGACCATCGTGACCAATTCCATGATGATCTGCAGCCTGTGCACGGAGCCCAACAGCCACATCAATCTCATCTGCCTCGGCGGGAGCCTGCGGACCCGGACGCTGTCCTTTGTGGGCTATCACACCACGGACATCCTCAGCACGTATTATGCCGACTGCGCCTTTATCAGCAGTCCCAAGGTCACGCTGGCGGAGGGTCTTTCCGACAACTATCTCAACGAGGCCCGTGTCCGCGAGGCTATGCTCAAGCACGCCCGGCAGCGGTTCCTCATCATGGACCACACGAAATTCGATGAGAGCGCCAACATCCGCTTCAACGGTCTGGAGCTGGTGAACGCCATCATCACGGACGTCCAGCCCTCGGCGGAGTGGGCCGCCTTCTGCCAGTCCAAAAATATCCGGCTGGTCTACTGAGCGTTACAGGCCCTGCTTCGGGTCCCACTCAAAGGGTTCATACGGAATTTCCTCCGGGCACCACACGGCTCCGGGCAGCATGGCCGCTTCCATTTCGGCCAGCAGGTCCAGTGAGCCCTGATGGTGCCCTCCGTCATAGTCCGTGGTCAGCCATGTCTCCACGATCCGCAGCAGCATCCACCGGCCCACCATCCGGCCTCCGAGGCACAGCACATTGGAATCGTTGTGCCGCCGGGTGAGGCGGGCGGAATAATCATCCGTCACCACGCTGGCCCGGACGCCCCGGAATTTGTTGGCCGCGATGCTCATGCCGATGCCGGAGCCGCAGATGAGGATGCCGCGGCGAATCTCCCCCCGGGAGACCGCCGCTGCCACCTTTGCCGCGTAATAGGGATAGCGGGAGGGGGTCTCATCCCCGCCGCAATCCCGCCACGCATAGCCGTGGGCGTCCAGATACTCTAAGATCCAGCTCTTGGCCTCCGCGCCGGAATCGTCGCAGGCGACATAAATAACATCCTGCATATCGTTATTTCTTCATGGCCACGGCCCGCCGCGCGGCGGCCGCAACATCCTTCGCGGTCAGCTCATAGCGCTCCAACAGCGCGTAAGGGTCGCCGCTGCGGCCGAAAATGTCCTTCACGCCCACGCGAAGCACCGGCACCGGGCAGGTCTCCGTGACCACCTCGGCCACGGCGCCGCCGAGGCCGCCGAGAATGTTGGCCTCCTCCGCCGTGACGATGCAGCCGGTCTTCTCCGCTGCCTTGATGACCGCCTCGCGGTCCAGCGGCTTGATGGTATGCATATCCAGCACGGCGGCGCTGATGCCCTCCTGTGCCAGCAGTTCGCGGGCCTTCAGGGACTCCTGCACCATGAGGCCGGTGGCGATGATGGTCACATCGGTGCCCTCGTAAAGCTCCGTGGCCTTGCCCCACTCAAACCTGTAGCCCGGGACAAAGTTCGTGCACTCCTCCACGTCCAGCCGGCCCAGGCGCATGAAGCAGGGACCGTCATACGCCGCCATGGCCTTCGTCATCAGCCGGGTCTCATTGGCGTCGCAGGGAGAGAGCACCACCATGCCGGGGATGGAGCGCATAGCCGCCAGATCCTCAAGGCACTGGTGGGTGGCGCCGTCCTTACCGACGCTGACGCCGGCATGGGTGCCGATGACCTTGACATTCAGATGCGGATAGGCAAGAGAGTTTCGAATCTGCTCAAAGGCCCGTCCGGCGGTGAACATGGCGAAGGAGTTGACGAACACGATCTTGCCGCAGGCCGCCATACCGGCGGCGATGCCCACCATGTTTGCCTCCGCGATACCCACGTTCCGGGACCGCTCGGGATACAGCGCACCGAACTTCTCCGTCCGGGTGCAGCATTGCAGATCTGCGTCCAGCACAAAGATGCGGGGATCGGAGCCGATCTCGGCCAGCGCCTCGCCGTAAGCCGTTCTTGTAGAGATCTTCTTATTCATAGCGAGCCGCCTCCTTCTCTGCCGCAGCCACCAGAGCGTCCAGCTCGGCTGCGGCCTTTTCATACTGCTCCTTGTCGGGATCGTTGCCGTGCCATTCCTTATTGTTCTCCATGAACGAAACGCCCTTGCCCTTCACGGTCCTGGCAATGATGACCGTGGGCTTGCCCCTGGCGGCCTTGGCGTTTTCCAGCGCCGCCGCGATGGCGGTGACGTCATGACCGTCGCAGCACTCCACGTGCCAGTTGAAGGCCTCGAACTTCTTGTCGATGGGATAGGGAGACATGATCTCCTCCAGCGTACCGTCGATCTGGATGTTGTTGTTATCCACAAAAACACAGAGGTTGTCCAGATGGTAGTTCCCGGCAGCCATGGCTGCCTCCCAGACCTGACCCTCCTCCAGCTCACCGTCGCCCAGCACGGCATAGACCCGGTAGTCCTTCTTGTCTACCTGACCGGCCAGCGCCATACCCACAGCGGTGGAAATGCCCTGACCGAGACTGCCGGTGGACATATCCACACCGGGCACATGGCGCATTTCCGCGTGACCGGAGAGATGTCCGTCGATGCTGCGGAAGGTGGAAAGCATTTCCCTGGGGAAAAAGCCCCGCATTGCCAGAACGGAATACAATGCCGGCGTACAGTGTCCCTTGCTCAATACAAAGCGGTCCCGGTCCGGGTCATCCGGCTTGGCGGGGTCGATCCGCATGGTGTCAAAATACAAAACAGAAAGAATCTCGCACAGGGACATGGACCCGCCCAGATGGCCGGATGTGGCCCGATACACCATTTCAAGCGCGCTTCTGCGGGCCTGTGCGCCCAGCAGAGAAAGCTGCGCGGCTTTTTTTACCTCCATACGCATGTTCGTCCTTTCTTGGAAACAGTCTTTTTTAGTCGCCCAGATACGCCGCGGCAACGGCGTTATCCTCCAACAGATCCCGGCCCCGGCCGGAAATGGCCACCTTGCCCACCTGCATGATGTAGGCCTGATTGCAGAACTCCAGAACCTTCTGTGCGTTCTGCTCAATGAGCATGATGGCCATGCCCTCTTTATTGATCTCCTTGATAATGTCGAACACCTGCGTCACGATGACGGGCGCAAGGCCCAGAGAGGGCTCATCCAGCATCATCAGCTTCGGCTTGGCCATGATGCCCCGGCCGATGGCCAGCATTTGCTGCTCGCCGCCGGAGAGCAGGCCGCCGTACTGCTTTTCGCGCTCTTTCAGGCGGGGGAACATGGTATACACCCGCTCCATATCCCGCCGGATACCATCGGCGTCCTTTCTAAGGCCGCTGCCCACCCGCAGATTCTCCGCCACCGTCAGCTTGGCGAAGATCTGCCGGGCCTCCGGCACCTGCACAAGTCCCGCTTCCACAACCTCGTAGGGCTTCTGGGAAACAGGCTTGCCTAAAAATTCAATGGTTCCGCCGGTGGGCTTCATCACGGAGGAGATGCACTTGAGCAGCGTGGATTTACCGGCGCCGTTGGCGCCCAGAACGGCCACGATCTGCCCTTCCTCTACCGTTAAGGACACGCCCCGCAGCGCCTGGATGCCGCCGTAGGCCGCCGTTAAGTCTTTGACTTCCAACAATGCCATGATCATTCTCCTCCCAGATAGGCTCTGATGACCTCAGGATCGCTCTTGACCTCCTCCGGCGTGCCGACGCAGATGGTCTTGCCGAAGTTCAGCACCGTCACATGGTCGCACAGGTTCGAGACAACGTCCATGTGGTGCTCGATCATCAAAATGGTAATATCAAAGCGATCCCGAATCTGCCGCACGAAGCTCACCAGCTCCGCGGACTCCTCGGCGTTCATACCGGCGGCCGGCTCGTCCAGCAGCAGCAGCTTGGGGTCCAGCGCCATGGCGCGGGCGATCTCCAGCTTGCGCTGGTGACCGTAGGGCAGGGAGCTGGCCTGCTCGTTGGCCTTGTCCGCAAGACCCACCACCTCCAGCAGGTCCATGGCCTTTTCCTCCAGATGCTTCTCCCGCTCCTTGTACTTCTTCGTCTTGAACATGGCGTCGGCCAGATTGTACGTGGCGTCCAGATTGCTGGCGATGACCACGTTGCTCAAAACAGAGAGGTTGGAGAACAGGCGGATATTCTGGAACGTGCGGCCGATACCCAGCTGCGCCACCCGATGGGGCGCGCTGCCGGTGATATCCGTGCCGTTGAAGATGATCTTGCCGCTGTCCGGCGCGTAAATGCCGGTGATGTTGTTGAAGATGGTGGTCTTACCGGCGCCATTGGGGCCGATGAGGCCATGAATCTTTCCCGGCTCCAGCGTCACGCTGAAATTGTCGATGGCGCGGACGCCGCCGAAGTTCTTCTCCACATTCTGCATTTCAAGGACTGGTGTTGCCATATCAGCGGCCCCCCTTCTCAGTTGTCTCAGCCTGCTTCCGGCCGCTCAGGCGTGCCGGCAGCGTGCGGAACCAGTGGATGGTCCGCTTCAGGGAAAATTCCTTATAGCCGTACAGGCCGCTGGGCTTGAACAGGATGATGAGCACCACGGCCATGCCGTAGAGCAGCATACGGTAGTTGGCAAGGGAACGGAAGATCTCCGGCAGCACCGTGACGATGATGGCGCCCAGCACGGAGCCGGTGAGGGACCCGAGGCCGCCGATCACGGTGGTGGTGATGAGCTCGCAGCTCTTGGCAAGGTTGAAGCTGCTGGGAACGATGTACATAAGGTAGCCGCCGTACAGCGCGCCGGCCCAGCCGGCATAGATGGCGGAGAACACGAAGCTCATCCGCTTGACCCGGAAGGCGTTGATGCCCACGGCCTCGGCCGCCATCTCGTTTTCACGGATGGACGTCAGGTTCCGGCCGTACTTGGAGTGGATGAAGCGCCACGCCGCGAAAAACGCCAGCACCACGCACACAAGGCTGAACAGCGCGTTGGAATACGCGGGGATGCCGGGATAGCCCGCAGAGCCGCCGGTGATGTTCTTCGTGTAGTTGAACAGCACACGGACGCACTCGCCGAAGCCAAGGCAGGTGATAAGGAAATAGTCGCCCTTCAGCCGCAGGGTGATGGAACCCAGCAGAAAAGCGATGAAGCCCGCGAACAGAGCGCCTAAGATGATGGCCAGCAGGAAGTTCACGTTGAACTTCACCGTCAAAATGGCGGCGGTGTAGGCGCCGATGGACATAAAGCCCGCGTTGCCGAAGGAGAACAGGCGGGTGAAGCCCGTCAGCACCGACATACCCAACACGGCGATGGTGTTGATGCACACCATGATGATCACGCCCTGCAAATAGGTATTGATGCCCAGTGCGCCGCACACGGCGCTGTTGATACTGTTAAATAATGCAAGCATTCCTCTGCCCCCCTTATGCCTTGTCCTGCACGTCCACGCCGAACAGGCCGCTGGGCTTGACCAGCAGAAGGACGATCAGCAGTGCGAAGGAGAAAAAATCACGGAGACTGGAGCTGACGAACGCAGAGACAAACGTTTCGATCACGCCCAGAATGATAGCTCCCACAATGGCACCGGGCACGCTGCCGAGGCCGCCGATAACGGAGGCGATGAACGCCTTGAGGCCCACGTTGCCCATGGTGGGGAACACATTATATTTCATTCCGTACAGAACGCCGGCCACACCGGCCAGAGCGCCCGCCAGCACGAACACCGTGGCGATGCAGCGGTCCACCTTCACGCCAAGGACCTTGGCGGCGTGGGCGTTGCAGGCGATTGCACGGACATTGAGTCCGAATTGCGTCTTATTGATGAGGTACACCAGAATGGCGATGATAACGGCGGTGATGCCAAGGCTCACAAGATCCAGCACACCGATGTAGGCGGACGCCACCTGAATGGTGGAGACCGGCAGCTTGAAGGGATAGGACCGGTACTGACCGGAGAAGATCAGGTTGGCCGCCTGCTGGAACATATTGGAAAGGCCCATGGCGGCGATCATCAGGAACATATTGGGGGCGCCATTGCGGCGGATACGGCGATAGGCAAGGCGCTCGCACAGAAAGCTCACCAGTGCGCCGCCCATCATGCCGCCGATGGCGGCGAGAACAAAGGGCATTCCCATGATGTTGGACAGGACGATGGCGACATAAGCGCTGACCATGGCGAATTCGCCGTGGGCCCAGTTCGAGAAGTCCAGCAGACTGTAGATCAGGGAGTAGCCTGTTGCCAGCAGCGCGTAGATACCGCCAACAGAAATGCCCGTCACCAACTGTTGTAAAAACATAATCTTATCACTCCTAAAGTCGCAGTAGAGGCTTTTGTCTAAAAAAAGGCAGGGGGAAGGAGAATATCCTTCCCCCTGTCACGGACATTACTGGGCCTCGATGATCTCCTTGAAGTCGAAGGAGTCACCATGGCACTCATACACGGCGCAAGCCATGGACGGGTTGTGGGTAGCGGGGTCCATGACCAGCGTACCGATCAGGCCCTCGAAGACATCGGTCTGCTCCAGAGCGTCGCGGATGGCCTGAGGATCGGCGGAGCCGGCGCGGTTGATGGCATCCACCAGCCACATCACACCGTCATGACCAAACAGGCACTCGCCCTCCATGGTGATGTTGTAGGTCTTGGCGACCTCCTCGCCGAAGGCCTTGGCCTCGGGAGTGCTGAAGCCGATACGGGAGACATACAGGCAGTTCTCCAGAGCACCCTCAGCCTCACCGGCCAGCTGGGCGGAGTCCCAACCGTCATGACCCATCAGCATGCAGTCGATGCCCATCTCACGGGCCTGCTTTGCAAAGGTAGCGTTCTTAGCATAGTCGTTCATGATGACGAACACAATGTCGGGGTTCTTGGCGCCGATGTTGGCCAGCTGGGCGCGGAAGTCCACGTCGCCATCCTGGCACTGCTCGTCAGCCACGATGGTGCCGCCCTTAGCGGTGAAGGCATCACGCAGGAACTGACCAACAGACTCGGAGTTGGTGTTGCCGGCCACGGTGAACAGAGCCGCGTTCCGGGAACCCAGCGTATCATAGGCATAGTTGCCGATGACGGTGCCGAGATAGGAGTCGATGAAGCACATACGGAAGGAATAGGGGTGCAGGTTGCCGTTTTCATCCACGGTGACCAGCTCGTTGGAGGCGGCAGTGCCGATGATGGGCACCTTCACCTCGTCAGCAACGGAGGCCATGGGGATGTTGCAGGAGGAGAAGTTCGTGCCGATCTCGGCCACGATGTTATGTACCTCCACCAGATTCTTGAAAGCGGACACGGAGTCGGCGGGCTCGCCCTTACCGTCCATGGGGACCAGCTCCAGCATCTTGCCATCCAGAACGCCGCCGTTCTCGTTGACCTGCTTGATAGCAAGCTCGGCGCCGTACTGTCCGGCCGTGCCCCACAGGGCGGTAGCGCCGGTCAGGTCGGAAACATATCCGATCTTAATGGTATCGGAATCGGAAGCGGTGTCGGAGCCGGTGTTAGAGCTGTCACCGCCAGGAGTGCTGGGGGCAGCGCTGTTGCCGCCGCAGGCAGCCAGGGACAAGACCATGGTGAGCGTCAGCAGGAGAGAAAAAATCTTTTTCATAACATACCTCCATCATCATTTACCCTATTCAGGGTTTGCCTTATCTTAGCACTTTTGCACAGTTCTGTCAACAAACCGGTCTCCACTTTTAGTCAATATCGGTCATAACGCTTTCGACCGTCTTGTGCATCTTCGTGTAAGTAACCGATTACATTCCGGACAAACTGACGTTTCCTCTACATATTTTTGGTTTTCTTGTGGTAAGCACAAATTTTATCACGATTTGCAACATTTTCGGTCAAGCTCCCGGCGCTGCGGCGTCTTAACAGACCGCTCCCGGCGCGTACAAAGGCCCCGGCGCGTACAAAGGCCCCGGCGCGTACAAAGGCCCCGGCGACCGTCCGCATGGGACAGCCGCCGGGGCCCTATGCTGTAATGTTCGGTTTTGTCTGCGCCTGTTACGCGATGGAGGGCCCCTCCGTGGTGAGAACGGCCTCATCCTTAGCCGGGAGGGCGTCAGGAGCCTCCGTCACCGAGACCACATCGACAGGCTCCTCGTCCGCAAATACGGCGGGCAGCTCCGCCTCTGCGGATTGAGTGGAGGCACTGGAAATACAATAGAACTTTTGATAATTCTCATTATCTTTCATCACATATTCTACTCTGGTAGAATTCTTATTCATTTCTGTCCAGCCATATTTCTCTGTGATTCCATTTCCGAAAATAATCAGATAAGGAAGGATATCCTCCGGATTTGGCGTTACTCCGGCTTTCAATGCACAGGTCTTGCCTTTTACAGTCACTTTGCCGCCATAAATATTAATATAGTTGCTCTCAATACCATAACCATAACCAGCATTACTTGTCTGTGGCACACCAACATTTATGATACCGCTATTGATAGTAACCGTACCACTTGCATAAATCCCTGAGCCTTTTTCCATGCAAAGATTTGAAACGTCCAAAGTGCCTTTGCCAAGCTCAAGTGTCATAGTATTAAAGGCGTAAATACCATATGCGTTACCTGTTTCTACGCTCATGTTAACGTCCAGTTTATCACCGGAGTCCTCGCCAACGATTGTCAGTTTGCTAATCGCATAGATACCACAGTTGATCTGTGAACTGCTGCCGTACCTGGTGCTGGTAATGGAGTTATCCCCTATTACTTTGATTGTCAATTTATTGTTTACATATCTGACATTCGGATATTCACCGCGTCGTCCGGTATCACACCATCCAATAACTGGTGTTGCCACCTGAAAGCTATCAATATTCAACGTTGTTTTATCCGCGTTACCCTCCTGATTATATATCTCGGGCTTTCCGCTGTAGTGATAACCGTTCAGCGTCAGCAGACCACCGGTTTCTTCATCGTAGGTAAAGGACACGGTACCGTCACCGAACACATCGTCGGCGTTAATGCCGGTAACACGGACAACCTCGCTGGTGTTGGGCTTGGCGATATACAGATCATACTTGGTGGCTATATCCATCCAGTGGGCGTACAACTCCAAATCATACGTTAGATCCCACGTCCGCGCACTTTTGCCGTTTTCGTCATAATACTGTGTACCGCCCTTTACCGCGTCAAAGAAGCCATCAAACTGGTACTTGGTGGAATCCCGCGTAGGCAGGGTGATCTCCGGCATAGGCTGTCCATACGTGACCGTTATGCTCTCCGTGCCGCCGGTGCCGCCATTGGCGTTCAGATTAACGGTATAGGTCTTGGCTGTCCAGTGGGCGGTGAGGATCACATCGCCGGTCTGCATGGCGGAAATTTCCGTGACCTTCGTCCCGGCGTCCGTTTCACCAGCCATATACCAGCCGTCAAAGGTGTAGCCGGTCCGCTTCGCGTCTTGCAGCGTTACCGCCGTGCCGTAGGTGTAGGTATTGGGATTGGAGTGCTCGCCGCCCTCACTATAATAAGTAATGCTGTACACACGATTTTCGGCCTTCCACTGGGCGTAGTAGGTCACATTATCGGTAACGGTCGCGCCCTCAGTCCAAGCCGTGCCGGTACCATCCGGCTTGGTATTCCAGCCGTTGAAAGTGTAGTTTTCAGCGGCCGTGCTGGCCTTGGTGGGGTCAGCGGGCGGAACGATGACCGTGCCGTAATCCGTCTGGCCGTTGGTGGTGGTATCCGCCATGACCAGCGCATCGCCGCCGTTGGCGTCCCATGTCACCGTGTACTTTGCGGGTGTCCGCTTAAACTGGGCATAGAACGTCATACCGACCTTGACTCGCATATTGTAGTCATATTGGATGCCGGTTCCGTCCTCCTTCGTGTTCCAGCCGGTAAACTCGTAGGTACCGGTTTTGTCCTCCGCCTTGGTGGGGTGATCGTTCGGTCTCTGCCAGTTACGGATAGCCTGACCATACTGAACCGTACTGGTTCCGATGGACGTTCCATCTACGATCCAGTCTACAGTGAAAGTGATGGGGACCCACTCAGCATAATAGTCAATGCTTTCAGTGGCTGCCGTGCCCTCTACGAAATGCGTCGTTCCATAATTGGAATACCAATATGCAAAGGTGTAGCCCTCTTTTGCCACATGAGGTGCGGTAATCGTCTCGCCATGCCGGTATGTCTTCTCGTATGTTTCAGAGAAACGATCATGGAACTTTACCTGATAGGTATTCAGCTCGTAGTAAACCTTCACCACAGTGGAGCCATCGGCAGCAACGGTCTGCTGCTCAATGGGCTTGGCCGTATACCCCTCTTTGGGCTGCGCCGTCATGTTCGTGGTGCTGTCGGTGTTGCCCTGCCGGGTCTCCGTCTCCATATCGTAGCTGCCGTCCAGCTTTTCGGTGTAATACTCCACGGTGTAGTTCACCAAATTCGGCTTCCAGTGGGCCTCCAGCGTCACGCCGGTCTGGCCCTCCGGGAACGTGGGCATAACGGAGACGCTGCTGTAGCGTTTTCCCTCTGCTGTGTACCAGCCATCAAAGGTGTAGCCCGGTCTTTCGGGGTCAGCCGGCCATGTCAGGGGCGCGCCGCTGCCGCCGGAAAGCCCCGCCACGGCGGAACCGCCCTTGGAGTCAAAGGCAATATAGCGCATACCCGCCGGGTCGCTCCACTCCAGATGAATCGTCTTGCTGATGGGCGTGGAGGTAAACGTCAGAGGTGCTTTCTTCCACACGATGGTCATGTCCGTGCTCTCCGCCAGTGAGCCGTTCACCGGCGCCACCGTCACGGTGTTGGTGGCCGCGTTATAGCTGAACACCGGGTTGGTAAAGGCGATGCGGAAATTGCTCTCCGCGGCATCGTCCCGGTTCAGGTCCTTCAATTTGCCGGTCCTGAGGTCCATAGCCCGCATCAGATACGTGCTGGAGGGCAGCGCCAGCGTTTTGACCGTTTTAAAGGTATAGCCGGTATTGTCCGTGTTGGCAAAGGCATAGATGTTATCTACCTGCCCCGCCGACCACAGCGGCCACTGGTGGGCGTACAGCGTGGGGTTATACGTCAGCTTGCTGCTGGAAAACGCCTGCGCCACGAATTTGATTTCAATGTAAATGCCGATCTCGATGCGCATGGCGCCGGAGCTGTTGGAGGCAGCCCCCAGCTTCTCCTGCCATGTCTTATGGTAGTAGAAATAGCCCCAGAGCTGGACGTAGCCGCCCACCTCGGCGGTAATGCCGATCTTGTCCACCTTCAGCGAGAACAGACCCACATACATTTCCAGCTTGATGCCCGCCCGCAGGGCCACGGTGCCTACCACGTAGAAATCAAAGCTGTACTGGGCGGGAACGAGGTCGATGGTCTCGTTGGTGGAGGTCTTGGCCTTCACCCGGACGGAGAAGTTATAGCGCTTGTGGTTCTTGTATTGGAAGTCCATACCCATGGCCACGTTCAGATTGGCGGACACCACAAAGCTGCCCTTGACCTCCCAGCAGAAAATGTGCAGGAAAGCGCTGCCGCTGCTGCGGAACAACTGCTGATTGATAATGGGGCTCCAGGTGCCGCTGGTGTTCTCCATCAGGTCCTGGTACGTGGCCGCAAGGCCCTCCATGCCGGGGGCGGCGGTGTCCGCACCATTGGAGAGCTGCTCCAGCAGCTCCACCACCTGCTCCAGCCGCTTGCCCAGCGCGGCGTCGGACTCCTTCTCATTTTCGGTGTGCACCACGGCCTTGAAATTCACGCCGGTGTAGTTGCCCACCTCAAAGGAGGCGTTGAGAGAGTAGTCATACTTCAAAAAGCCGATCTTGTGGCGCTTGGTGCTGATGCTCTGCTTGAGCAGCACCTCCTCCTTAAACTGGGCCGTGACCTCCACGCTCACATTACCCATTTCCACGGTGAAGGGCACAATGACAGTCACGCCGAAACCATTGCCACTAAGGTTTTGAAGCTTGCTGTACATACTGACCCGGGCTGCCGTCCAGTCTACCTTAGCCGAGGCGCCGTCCGCTTGCAGCATGGTCCCGCTGATGGTCTGCATCCGGGCCTCAATTTCCTCCGAAGTGGGAATATGGCTGGGGTCCTCGCTCTCCAGCAGCACAGCGGCCATATACTGCGCCGCCTGCTCCATGTAGCCGCTCTGCTTTACATCGTCGATCAGGTGCTTTTGGAGCTCGCTCTGCTCCTCCGGCGTCAGAGTAATATCCTCTGCCCGCTCGTAGTAAACGTCCAGCGCTTCATCCAGCGCGGCAGTATAGGCGGCCTCATTTTCGTAGGTTTCATAGGTAATGAGGTACTGCGTGCCGTCCTCGCTCTTTTGAACGCCGGTGATTTTGCCGTAGGCAGAGGCTGTAGCGTTTTCGCTGTAAGCACCGTCACAGAACGCAATAAAATCACCCACATCCAGTGCGGTAGCGTCCACGTCCGTCATGGCCTTGGTCATATCGTCCACAGAAACCGCGATGGTGTTGCCATCGGCAGTATCTAAATACTTCTTAGACAGCGGCAGGGTATCCGGCATGAACAGCACATCCTCGGCCTCCGCCATCTCGTAGGTGTATTCGGTTTTACCGTCCGTAGTATCTCCGATTTTCGTGATCTTCACATAGGCCACATCGCCCTTTGTGCTGTCAACATCTGTCAGGTCTGCGGAGCCTCTTGTAAAGGCTACCGTCTCTCCCACGGCATAAGCCGTGGGAGACCGGAACGTTCCGGTGGTCTCGTTGCCCTGTGTGCTGACGCCATCCGTTTTATAAAGACCCTCAAACACGGAAGCATCCAAGCCCTCCGCAGCGCTTGCGTCCTCCTGTTTGACATCTTTGCGGATAGAGGCATTCTGGACCTCATTCTTCTCTACGATAATGTTCAGGTAGCGGACAGAGGCTTCCTTACCCGTAAACTGCGCCTTCTCGTTCAGCAGCTCCACCTGATAAGTCTCACCGGCCTCCAGTACGGCGGAAACGGTTCCATCGGCGCTGAGTTCAAAGTCAACATTGGCGTTGGCATCGGTGATGTCGATGAATTTGATGTCGGCTTTGCTTGCTCCGGTGACACCAAAGCTGTATTCCCCGGCGCTGACTGTCACGGTCTCGTAGTTAGGCGTTTCGCTGATGGGAACGGTGCCGGTGGTCACGTCCGCGTACAGCGTCACATCATGGGTCAGGGTATCCCCCGCGCCCACGGAGTTTGTCATTTCCGCGTTATAGTACCAGCCGAGGAACACGCCGCCCTTGGGAACGGTGGGCGTAGGCAGCAGGCGGATGGCCGTGCCTGCGGCGTAGGTATTGTCGGTGGGCAGAACCGCGCCCTCATGGGATACTTCATTGCCCCAGTCAAACATCACCTTATAATAGGTTGTGGTGCTGGTCCCACCGCCGGAGCTTCCCCCGGAGGAACTGCCGCCGGAGCTTCCCCCGGAGGAACTGCCGCCGGAGCTGCTGCCCCCGCTGTGAGAGCCGCCGGAGGACGAGCTGCCGGAGCTGCTGCTGCCGCTGCCGGATGTCTGGGCCGCCGGGTCCACGCTGACCCGCTTGGAGGCCACGCCCGGCTCGGTGTACCATGTCTCCACAGCCTTGTCCGTCCGCTGACACAGTGCCGCCGCCTGTGCGCGGCTGGCGTTGCCGGTGGAATCGAACCGCGTCCCGTTGCCGTTCAGAAGACCCGCCTGCCACAGCTTCACCACGGCCTCCCGGGCATAGGGCGCCACGGCGTCCAAATCGGCGGGCACGGTGGTATATTGCGTACCGCCGGTGAGGCGGATGCCGAATTTTTCAAAATAGCGCACAAACAGCGCCGCCATCTGCTGGCGGGTGATAAGCGCGTCCGGGGAAAAGCGTCCGTCCCCGGTGCCGCCGGTGATGCCGTACTGCGCCGCCCACTTCACGTAGGGCGCGTAGTACATTCCCTCCGGCACATCCGTAAAGCCGGTGTCCCCGCCGTACTTCGCCGGGTCAATGCCCGCCATACGGCCCAGCACCGTGACGAACATCCCACGGGTCATAGTGCCGTTGGGACTGAACGTGGTCTCGCTGGTGCCGCTGAAAAAGCCGTTGGCTTTGGCGTACAGCACCGCGTCATAGCACCAGTCCCCCGGCTTCACATCCGTGAAGGGACTGTCTGCCGCGGTGTCTTTGGTTCCGGCCGCCAGCGCGGATACCGGCAGCAGGCTCAGTACCATGCTCACCACCAACAGCAGACTGATGATTCGCTTTTTCATAGCTTCTGCCTCCTTTTTTCACAGCTTGGGCACAGACCCGCCGGCTATCCCCGGCGGCTCCCGCCTGCCCCCAATTTTTCACAGTAACAGCATACCATACCGCCCCATTCGCTGGGGGACATCTGCACGAAACGCACCGATTTCGACATGAATCGCACCCCCCCTCCCCCCGGTTTTCGACAGTGCTCCCCTTCCCGGCGCGGACTCATGTGAGTTTTGTCCGGGGTTCTTTGGCCGAATTGAAAGGCAAATTTCGATTCTAAATCGTATAATATTCTATTTATTCTACAAAATGGACTGAAAATTGTCGTGTTTCTTCCCCCTCCCATGGGAAAACGGTTGCCTTTTTCCGCCGGAACGTGTATGATGGTCAGGCATGAAATCCGGCGGGTCCGGGGCTGATGCCCCGCGTCCGCCGCTGTCAAGGAGGGCATTGCTCCATGGAGCGCACCAAAGCACAACGGCTGTTTTTAATCGCGCTGTTCCTGTTCACCATCGCCGGGGGCCTCAGTGCTTCCATCATCTCCAATTACTTCAAGGGCGTCTTTGCCGTAGACGCCGTGCAGCGGGGCCTGCTGGAGATTCCCCGGGAGCTGCCGGGAGTGGTGTGCGTGCTGGTCATCGCGGCGCTGCCGACTCTTGGCAGCCTGTCGCTGTCCTTGCTTGGCTTCGGGCTGTACTTCGTGGGCCTGTTCGTGCTGGGACTGCTTTCCCCGAGCTACGCCGTGATGCAGTTGTTCGTATTCACCTATTCGATGGGCGACCATATGTTTATGCCCCTCCGGGACGTCATCGCCATGGATTTATCCGAGGAGGGCAAAACCGGCACATTCCTCGGCACGTACCGCAGTGTGATGACCGTGGCCTCCATGGCGGCCTCTGCGCTGGTGTTTGTGGGCTTCCGGGCGGGCTTTTTCTATTTCCACCCGGACAGCATTGTGCCCACGTTCTGCCTTGCTATGGTGATTTTGGCGGCAGCCATCGTCTGTCTGTGCCGCCTGAGAGCCGCCATGCCCGCGCTGGACGTCCGCAAGCGGGAGGCGGGCCGCCGTGGCCTGCCGGTAAAACGGCGCTACGTGCCCTATTACTTCGTCACAGCGGTATACGGCTTCCAGAAGCGGATGCGGGCGGTGTTCGCTCCGTGGATCATCATTGAGCTGCTGTCCATGGGCGCGGACACCGTGGCGCTGCTGGGTATCGCCGCCCACTTCTGTGGGAGTTGGTTCGCCCCCATCATCGGCCGCTTTCTGGACCGCCGGGGCGTCCGGCAGGGCCTGCTGCTGGAATCTGTGAGCGTGGCAGCGGTGTTCCTTTACGCCGCGTGGGCAGTGCATGGCGTGACCTCCGGCGTGCTGTGCGGCTATGCCGCCATGGCCGCGGCGTTTTTGGCCTATATTCTCATCTTCATGACCGACCATTTCAACGCCGTGCACACCATGCTCATGCGCTCCCTCAGCGAGTCCCCGGCAGACGTCATGGAAAACCTGTCCTTCGGCCTGAGCATCGACCACATCCTTGCGGTGACGGTCTCCGGCCTGTTGGGCGCCGTGTGGAAGCTATCGGGGCCGCAATGGGTCTTTGTGCTGGGCGCAGCGGTCTGCGCCGTGGATTTGGCCGTGGCCCTGTGGCTGAAGCGGACAGAAACCGCTCCGGCAAAATAGATTATATAGGGATCAAGCAGCGCTCCCGAAACGGAAAACCGTCCGGGGGCGCTGCTTTTCTGCAAACTCACGTGAGTTTTGTCCGAAGAATCGAAAACGGCAGGAAGTGTCAAGACACCTCCTGCCGCTTTTTCAGTTCCAATAGGCCGTTTTGCCGCCGAGGCCGATGTCCGCCGCATGAAACACCGGGTCCTTCCCCTCCCGGCGCTGGCGGGTGTAATCCTGAAGCGCCAGCAGCGCGGGCTTTGCCAGCAGCACGATAGAGGGCAGGTTGATAAGGGCCATGAAGCCCATGGTCACATCCGCCGTGTCCCACACAAGGGAGAAGTTCAGCCGCGCGCCTTGAAATACGATGAGCACGGCGATGATGCGGAACACCAGCAGCTCCGTTTTCCGGGCCTCTCGGCTGAGAATGTAGTGGAGGTTGCTCTCGCAGTAATAGTAATTGCCGAGAATGGTGGTAAAGGCGAAGAACAGCGTCATCACCGTGATGAACCAGTTGCCGGCAGGGCCGAAGGTGGCCCCCAGCGCCGCCTGCACATAGGGCACGCCCTTCAACTCCGGAGAGGGCGCCACGCCGGAGCACAGGCACAAAAACGCCGTGGCGGAGCAGATGACGAGGGTGTCCAGGAACACGGAGAGCATTTGTGCCAGCCCCTGCTTGACCGGGTGGGACACTGAAGCCGCAGCCGCAGCATTGGGGGCGGAGCCCACACCCGCCTCATTGGAGAACAGTCCCCGCTTGATGCCGTGCATCATGGCCGAGCCGGTAAAGCCGCCGAAAATGGCCTTGAAATCAAAGGCATTGCGGAAAATCGCGGCAATGACCCCCGGCAGCAGCCCAATGTGCAGCACGATCATCACCAGCGCCGCCAGCACGTAAATGCCGCCCATCACCGGCACCAGCACACCGGTCACGCGGCTGAGCCGCTGGCTGCCGCCCATAATGCACAGCGCGGTCAGTACCGCCAGCACCGCGCCCACCACCGTAGGCGTTGTGGTGGGAGAGAAAAAGCTATAGCCGGAAAAGGCGTCCATCAGATTATAGGACGCCACCATGTTGAAGCCCACCATGTACGTGAGAATCAAAAACACGGAGAACAGCAGGGCCAGCCCCCGGCTCCCCAGCACCTTTTCAATATAGTAGGCCGGGCCGCCCCGGCTGCCGCCGTTTCCGTCCGGCACCTTATAGATCTGCGCCAGCGTGCTCTCAATGAAGGCCGACGCGCCGCCCAGCAGCGCCACCAGCCACATCCAGAACACCGCCCCCACACCGCCGAGGCAGATGGCGATGGAAACGCCCGCAATGTTGCCGGTACCCACCCGGGAGGCTGTGGAGATCATCAGCGCCTGGAACGAAGACACGCCGCCTTCCTCATGCTTTTCCTCCCGCAGAACCCGGAAGGATTCTCCAAACATCCGAAGCTGCACAAAGCGCGTCCGCAGCGTGAAATAGAGGCCCGCCGCCAACAGCAGCGCCACTAAAATATAGGTATAAAGCCAGTTGCTCAGAGCAGAAATTACATAAGCCAGCATGATTTCTCCTTTTCTTCTCTTTATTTTTATATGCTGCCAATTAGCATACCAAAGAACGCACCGCTTTGTCAATGACAACAGGACAATCTCACGCCGCTGTGTCATTTCTGCGCGGAATATCTATCAGAAAAGCGGCCATCTCTCTGTAAAGCACAAATCCTATTCATAGACTGTAAATGCCTTATAGCCACAAATAGCTATTGGAAAATTGTCCAACTTTCATCCCTTGACAGACCTCGGCGCCGGATTCCCCTATTCCGACTTCGCTTCGTGCACTCGCCCTCGCTTATTCCGATTTGCTTTCGTGCAGCGCTATCCCTGATTTCCGATTTGCTTTCGTGCAGACACAATGTCAAACTCCGACTCTTTTTCGTGCGATCATAAAGCACAGCTCCGACTTAAAATCGTGCAGGGCTTTTTCCGTGTCCCGACTCAGCTTCGTGCACGCTCATCTGTCTGTTCCGATGTCATTTCGTGCATCCCCTGCCGCGATTTCCGATACGGTTTCGTGCAGGCGATATGCCGAAGGCCGACTTCATTTCGTGCAGAGCTATTCCCAGCTTCCGACTTGATCTCGTGCAAGCCCCATTCCGATTTCCGATTTACTTTCGTGCAAGCTCCGTCTCCGGCCCCTCGCACCCAATGCGGACTGCTCGCCGCCTTGTGTCATTTCGGACGCAAAACCGCCCGGATATGCAACATTTTGTGTTTGTCCGGGACAGAAAGGCGTCAGGGCTTGTGATGAACGTCCCGGCGGCAGAGAGCGGTCCTCCGGATGCGCTGCCGCAAAAAAACTCACATGAGACTTGTCCGAAGCCTCTCGATTCCCGCTCCGTACCCCCGGACTGACCTGCACGGTTTTAAGTCGGATTTCTTCTCCGAAGCGCCGCTGCGGACACCCGCTCCGAAAACAAACAAAAAAACTTTTTCGTTTGTTGCACGTTTTCGTGCACCAAACCACGTCGGAACGCGGGTATATAGGGGCGCCTGTTCCGCCCGCATCCGACCCCGCCCGTCCGGCTTCTTCTGTTTTCGCCCGGATGGACACGCCGGACACCCGAAAAGGCAGGCTGCCGCCCCGTATTTTTGTTTGCAAAGGAGCGCGAATTGTGATATGCTTGCACTGATCAAATCATATCTGAAAAAGGGAGGATACGCCCGCATGGCACAGATATCCGAATCCTTAGAGGCCCTGCGGAAAGAGGCCCCGGCGCGGTTCCTGGAAAGCGACCAGTTTCAGGAGATGCGTAAGACCTACGAAAAGCTGAAGCCTCTGGCGGACACGAAGCCGAAATCCTTCGCCAAGCAATGCTCCGAATACGATTTCCAGCGCATTTATCCCGTGATGGACGCCTTTTTGTCCGCCCATGACCTCTCCACGCCGGACAAGCTCTCCGCTCTGGTGGAGGCCGCCGCGCCGGAGACCGTCGCGTTTGCCGAAACGCTGATGGACATTTTCTCCGATACGCTCTCCCAGCTTGCCCGGACGGAATACGATGTGCTGGGCAACAGCCCCGCCACCTATTTTATCTGCGGCGTGTGGGCCAACATGAAGCGGGGCCGGGAATTTCATCCGGCGTCCAACGGCATCACCGTCACATACTCCCAGCCGGACGCCTACGGCAACCAGTCCGTGCGCTACCGCAACAAGGACTATGAGATGACGCTGATCTTCGAGGCAGTCAGCGAATACACGAAAAACCTCTCGTGGACCGCCCACCGGCTTTTGATCTACACGCTGATGCGGGGCAATCGGGACGGATGGCGGGATAACTGCGCCCGGTTCAACATCACGGAATACATGGCGTGGTCCGGCCTTTCCAGCCGGGACGCCGCTTACCGCCAGCTCAAAAAGGACGTCCAGTCCATTACCAACATAAAACTCACCGCCGAGTCCTATAAAAAATATTTCGAGTCCTTTTACATTACGCATCTTGCCACCGAGGCCAGCATCAAAAAATACACCGGCGAGGTGCAGATCTCCTTTGCCGAAAATGTCCGACAGTTCCTGACCCAGTATTACCAGCTCATCCCGGACTGGATGGGCCAACTCTCCGAAAATGCCTACCGCATGGCGTTCTACCTCTACTACCGCGCCCGGAAGGCCCCGGTGGACGATGGCGGCAATTTCCTTGTCCGAGTGGAGGACATTATCAACTACATCGGCCTTCCCACCAAGGAGGAGGTCAAGAACCGCAACTATGACGAGGCCATCATCCGTCCCTTTAACCGGGCGGTGGAGGAAATCGAAGACATCTCCGGCGGCTCGCTGCAAATGTCCTTCGACTACGATAACATCAACTCGTTCCTTGCCGGCAAAATGACCGTCGGCATTGATGAAACGATACAGGGCTACCGCCACAAAATCGAGACCCGCCGGCAGGCCAAGCAGTTAGAGACCGGCAAAAAGAGGGCGTCCCGCAAGAAAAAGGCCGACAACAACGCCGATAAGCCCACTGAAGGCTGACCTGCATCTGCACGAAACGATGTCGGCTTTCTCCGTTCTGCTGCACCGCGCAAAGCCGCATTGGGGAAAAACACTCCACATCATTCCGTCAATCCGCCGAAAAAGCCCGCTGAAACCGGCACTTTCCGGCGAAAATACCCCGGCATGTTGGCAATCTTTCCCCATACCGCCGCATATTCCCACCTCGCTCCGTGCTGCGGCAACTTCAACCCGTGCAGACCCGACCCCGCCCCGTGCAGACTTTTTTTCCTTCCCCCTCATTTTTGAGCGCTCCCAACAGTTTCAGCGCCGTGCGCTCCCGTCCTCATCCCCTTATTGATATCTAAGATAATTGATGACCCGGTCTCCGAATACCTCCCGGAGGCCGGGTATGTTATACTATTACCGCTCAATAAACCAATAAAAAGGAGCAGCTATGACGGATACCTTTGACTCTCTGCGTCCCATGCTGGAAACCTATCTCCGGGAACGGGGCATTGATCCCCGCAAGCGCTTTCGCTGCCTGAACCCGGAGCATTTCGACCACGACCCCTCCATGGGCTACGATTCGAAACGCCACAAGGTCCACTGCTTTGCCTGCGGCGCGGATTATGACCTCTTTGACCTGCTGCAAATGAACGAACACCTGTCCTCACCGTTGGAGGCGCTGGCTGAAGCCTCTCGACGATACGGACACGGCAACATACATACAGACAGCCCCGCTTCTTCCGAAAAGCGTCCAACCTCCAAGCCGCAAGCCACGGCTGAGGCACAGCGCTATATTGTAAGCTGCGCGGCACATCGGGGGGAGACGGATTATTTTGTCCGGCGAGGTCTCTCTGAGAAAACCGTCGCCCGGTTTCAATTAGGCTACGATTCGGCCCTTGACTGCGTGGTGCTGCCCTGTGATGGAGGGCACATCGTCCGGCGAGCTGTGGCGGAAAAGCGCTATCTCAATGAAAAGGGCCTGCCCTCGCCGCTATTTCAGGCGGATAAGCTCACCGGCAGCCAGCCGGTCTTCATAGTAGAGGGCGTGTTCGATGCGCTCTCCGCCGAGGAACTGGGCTTCCGCGCCTGTGCCATGAACGGCAGCGGCAACCGAACGAAAATCGCGGCCATTCTGCAAACGCTTTCGGACAGCGCGCCGATACTGCTGCTGCCGGATAATGACAAAGCCGGGGACGAATGGGCCTCCGTCCTGACGGAACAGTTCCCGTGGCTGTACCGCTGTCCGCCATTGCCGGAGGGCAAGGACCTCAACGAGCTTCTCTGTGCGGACAGAGCGCTTGCAGGGCAATACCTTCAAAGCTGCATCGACAGCCGCGCTGCCCAGCTTCCACCGCCCTATGAGACCCGCAGCGCGACGGGACAGATGGCTCTGTTAGAGGATTACATCGCCCTGCAGGCGGAGCGTCCGCCTCTTTCCACCGGCTTTTCCAAACTGGACGCGGCGCTGGATGGCGGCCTCTACGATGGGCTGTACGTCATGGGCGCGGTGAGCTCCCTCGGCAAGACCGCGTTTTGTATGCAGATGGCGGACAATTTAGCCCGGCAGGGGCGGGACGTTCTCATTTTCACGCTGGAAATGACCGCCTTTGAGTTGATGGCACGCTCCATCAGCCGGGAGACGTTTCTCGCCGACGACAGCCGCACGAAATTCCGCTCCCGCACCGTTCGCGGCGTGCTGGACGGGCGCCGCTACCCGGACTACTCGTTAGAGGAGCGGGAGCATCTGCAAAGGGCCAAATCTGCCTACGCCGCCTACGCCGGACATCTCTGGTTCCGGGAGGGCGACCACGAGACAGGGCTGGACTATATCCGTGCCGAGCTGCGCCGCCATATTCGGGAAACCGGCGTGCGCCCGGTGGTGCTCATCGACTATCTGCAGATCATCGCCCCGGTGGACGTCCATTTTACGGACAAGCAGAATCTGGACCGCTCCGTCTGCGCTCTGAAAAAGCTCAGCCGGGAGGAAGGCTTAACTATTTTCGCCATTTCCTCCTTCAACCGGGAAAATTACAATTTAGAGGTCAGCATGAACGCCTTCAAGGAATCCGGCGGTATCGACTACTCCGCCGATGTCCTCATCGGTCTTCAGGCCCGGGGCGCGGGACGTCCCGGCTTCAGCGTGGACGAGGAAAAGCGCAAGGACCCCCGGGAGCTGGAGCTGAAGATTTTAAAGAACCGCTCCGGCGGTCTGGGCGCGGCGATTCCCTATCGCTATTACCCGGCATTTTCGTGCTTTGAGGAGCAGTAGGACAAAACTCACGTGAGTTCTGTCCGAAAATTGCTCCTTGCGTCCCAACCTGTGCTCCTGTATAGTAATAGTATCTCCAGATTCCCGCCGGTTCAGACCGGCAGAATCAATTTTTAGATTCCTTCCGGTTTTCCGGGGGAGAAGTGAGGTGCACCATGCTTGATTCCACGACTGTCCGCGTTGTTTCCATGCTGGAAAATCCCCATACTGCCGCCCCCACGGCGGACACGAGCTTCCTTTCCAGGGAGGCCACCGCTCCGGCCCGGCGGCTCCACCGTTCCATGACGGGCTATGCCCCTACGCCACTGGTGGAATTATCCGGTCTTGCCAAACGGGGCGGTGTCCGCTCCGTGCTGGTGAAAGACGAGTCCCCGCGCTTCGGCCTCAACGCCTTTAAGGCGCTGGGCGGGCTGTACGCTCTGTTCCGGGTGGTGTGCCGGGAGCTGGGGCTGGATCACCGCACCGCCACCATGGACACGCTGAAGTCCCCGGAATATCGGGACCGGGTCTCCCGCATGGAGTTCATCACCACCACGGACGGAAACCACGGCCGGGGTATCTCGTGGGCTGCGGGAATGCTGGGCTGCCGCGCCCATGTGTTCATGCCGAGAGGCTCCGTAGAGGTCCGGGCGCAGGCCATTCGGGAGGTCGGCAATGCCGATGTCACCATCACCGACCTGACGTATGACGATGCCGTGCGCTATTCGGCAAAGCTGGCGGAGGAAAACGGCTGGTTTTTGGTACAGGATACCGCGTGGCCCGGCTATGAAGATGTCCCCACATGGATCGTGCAGGGCTACACCACCATGCTCTTTGAAGCGCTGGACCAGCTCCGGGACAAAGGCTATGACCGTCCCTCCCATGTGTTTTTGCAGGCCGGTGTCGGCGCTATGGCCGGCGGTGTGCTGGGTGCGCTGCAAAGTGTGTACGGCACGGCGCTGCCCTGCGTCTCCATTGTGGAGCCGGACCATGTGGCCTGCATTTACGAGTCTGTTCAGCAGCAGGACGGTGCGACACATCCTGCCACCGGGGACAATATAACGATCATGGCGGGACTGAACTGCGGCGAGGTCTGTCAAGTTACATGGCCCATTATGCGGGACTATGCCGACTTCTGCTTTGCCTGTGACGATCGTGTAACGGCCCGCGGTATGCGGGTGCTGGCCGCTCCCCGGGACGGTGACGCTCAGGTGATCTCCGGTGAATCCGGCGCGGTGACATCGGGACTGGTCTCTCTGCTGCTTTGCGACCCCGCTTATGCTGCTCTTCGGGATAAGCTGAAGATGGACGAACACTCCGTTATCCTTCTGTTCAGCACCGAGGGGGACACGGATCCAGCTGGCTGGCGCAATGTGGTCTATAACGGCGCCTACCCTATGGCGGAATAACGCGGACGATTAGCTTAATCGGACAAAAAGGGCGGCTCCCACTCCGGGAGCCGCCCTTTGATACCTATTATAATATTTAAGTGTCCGACTTCTCGAACCAGAGGTCCATGTCCACCGGTCCGCTAATACCGGGGAGCGTGCCTTCCTCGGTGTACTGCCACAGCAGCACACCCCGTTCCAGCGTGGGCGGCTGGCCGTACCCGGCGTACCAGATGGGCCAGTCCGCCAGCGCGTCTAAATCGTACATGGCCCCGGACCAGTGGCCGTTCATGTACACCACGCTGCGAAGTCCCGCGGTTTCCAGTACTTGGCAGAACGCCGCTGCGTTCAGCGTGGCCTGCTGGCCGGTGAGGGCGTCTGTCCTGGCTTCGTCTGCTGTGTAGAACTCCAAATCGTAGGCGACAGGTCCTGTCAATCCCAGCGCTTGTACCCGCTCCAGCGTAAACAGAGCCTCCTCCTCGGCCTCGGCTTCTGTTAAGGCTTGGGAGTAGAAGTAGACGCCCACCTCCAGTCCGGCGGCCTTTGCACCTTGGACATTCTGCAAAAAGCGACTATCCTCCACGATGGCCCCGGTGCCGTAGCCCCGGAAGCCCACCCGCACGATGGCAAACTCCGCCCCGGCCTCCCGGACTGCGTTCCAGTCAACGTCCCCCTGATAGGAGGAAACATCCACGCCTGTCCGGGCGATAACGTCCCCGGTTGGGTCGGTGTAGTGGTAAAGCGGCCCGGAGGTGTCCAGATACGCCGCCTGCGGCATGATGCCCTGTCCTGCTGGGACAGCTTCTCTTGAAAAAATGTGAATGAGTTCCATACGGTCTTTAAATCCGTACTTTTCACCATTCTGAATCCAGCGCAGAAAATCCATTTCCTGTAATACTAAGTAATTGGCTGTAATCAGCTGCGCTTTACCGTATACGTCATGGTCGTATGCGGCTTTCATAAAATAACGGAATACAAAATATGCCGTCAGGTTAATATATTCCCGCTCACGCTCCTGCACTGACCTTTTGAAACGCACAAAGCTGTCCTTGTATGCCTGTGCTGAAAAATCCTCTCCATGCAATACCGAAAAAAGGGCTTCCTTCTGCCGGTTCCAGTCCTCATTTAAAACTTCCAGCGCATCATACGCATACAAAATGCGTTCCAGCCCGTCCTGACGGTCAACATCGGCACTATCGCTCTGTGCTGTCTGCGGAACGTTCGCCTGACGGTCTTTTTGCTGCTTTGGTGTATCTGTATCTGTAAATTTTCCCCACTCCGTATAACTGCTTTGCGCAATCCGGTCGCAGGCGGCGGTATCATTGACATTGACCGCTTCCTGCAACTGATGACAGACTTCTAATAAAAGTATCAGCTTATCTTCCAATGACATTTTAGTATCGGTGAGCATTTCAAATATCTGACTGCGCACGGAAAAAAGCTGCTTTGCCAGTGGTGCATCAAATTCCGCATCGGAAACTTCTTCTTCCGAAATCGTTTCCTCGTTAAATGTAAATGCTTCCTTATCCTGACAGATAATTCTTGCGGCTTCTTCACAGGCAAGTCCGATGCCGGTTTCTTTTACCGCGCCGTAATATTCCGTATAGCGCGGAAACTGGGTACAGACAACACCCATTTTATCTTCACCAAGCACCTGATAAATCTCACACAGACCTTTGCTGTCCAGAAAAGGACATTTGCCGTCCTTTAAACGGAAACAGTATTCATCGGTGCGGGTAATGCTGTTTCTTAACCGGTCACCAAATTCACCTTCCATGGAAAGGTAATACTGTGCTGTTTCCTCGTCAATATCAATCTCCCAGCCGCCAACACAGCAGTTGTCCCGGCAGTCTGAGGCTATACAGTGAAATGCTTTATAATAATGTGGTACACGCTGAATCAATCGTTCCTCTTTTCCGCAGTGACAAACACTGCTTTATCTTTCTATTTTTTCTAAATGATGTTTCGATTTGCATATCGTAGAATTAACATCATAAATTCTATTATAATAAACGAAAAATAAAAAAACAAGAACTGCCTCTTAATAAAAATCACCCTCCCGTGCCACCAGACGTTTAAAATTTCTGCCTGACGACCCGGAAAGGTGCTTATTTAATACTATTTATTTCCCTGTAAAACTGTTATAAGTTATAACTGACGGATATATTCCGAAGCTGAAACAGCGGCATTGGCGCCGTCTGCAACAGCTGTTATAACCTGACGTAAATGCTTCGTGCGCACATCACCTGCCACAAAGAAGCCGTCCTGTGAGGTCTTTCCGGTTTCATCTGCGACTACATAGCCCTGTGTATCCAGCTCTAGGAAGTCTTTTAAATGCTCCGTGTGCGGAATCATGCCAACTGCCACAAAAACACCATCGGTCTTTAACTTTGTGCCGTTATTTAACGTCACTTCTTCCACTTTCTTCTCTCCGGAAACCGCAGTAATCACTGCATTGGTAATCACCGTGATATTTTCCTTTTCACGGATTTTCTGTAAGGTTCTTGCAGAACCGCGGAATTCGTCCCGTCTGTGAACCAGATAAACCCGTGTACAGATATCGGACAGATACAGTGCATCGTCTAATGCGGTATCGCCGCCGCCGACAACAACTGCCGTTTTGCCCTTATAAAAAACGCCGTCACAAATTGCACAGTAAGAGATTCCTTTTCCTGCGTAATCTGCTTCTTCCGGCAGACCTAACGGACGGTGTTTTGCACCTGCTCCGTAAATGACTGTTTTGGCTTTAATGACTTCGCCGTTCTCAAATGAAACGCTCCAGCTGTTTTCCTTTTTTTCAAAAGCAACGGCTTCACCTTCGTAAAATTCAACGCCTAATTTTTGGGCATCTTCTAAAAAGATTTCACCTAAGTCATAGCCGCTTTTGCCAACCAGTCCGAGGTAATTATCTACCTGACCGCTTTCTGCAATCTGACCGGTTCCCATGTATTCTTTTTCTGCAACCAGTACCGAAAGACCGGCGCGCTTTCCGTAGATTGCCGCGCCAAGTCCTGCCGGTCCGCTGCCAATAATCAGACTATCCCACATAAAATTCCTCTTTTTCCGAAACATCGCCTTCAATATGGAATGAGTTGAGTACCGGATTTTCTCTGTCCATCAGGGATAAAATCAGATAACTTGCACTGCTGTCATATGCCAGACGCTTATCTTCCTCGGACGGTCTGGACGGTGATTCCGGATGAGAGTGCCAGTTGCCAAGCGGTTTCAATCCATTTGCACGCATATCCTTTACGGCTGCTAACTGTTCTTTCGGGTCCAGTGAAAAATGCTCATTGGAATGGTCAATATTGGTCAGCAGATAGACTTTTTCAATAATCTTGTCATCGCCGTCAATTCTTCCTGCAATCAGACCGCAGGCTTCATCTGGCAGTTCTGATTCTGCGTGTGCCACCATTTTTTCATAATCTGTTTGTGAAAGTTTTACCATATCTGTTTTCCTTCCCTGTCTTATATTCGGCTTATTCTACTTGCCGTCACATTCTGCCTGTTCGTAATCGATTAATTCCGTAATAGTCGGATGGTCGCCGCAGACTGCACAGCCTGATGTATCTGAAGGCAGCTTAATCTTACGGAATTCCATTTTTAATGCATCATAAGTTAATAAATAACCTGTGAGTAAATCACCGACACCTAAGATGTACTTTACAGCTTCCATTGCCTGAAGACTGCCGATTACACCGCCCATTGCACCGATGACACCGGCCTGCTTACAGGTCGGTACAGCATCCTTTGGTGGTGGATCTTTAAATACACAACGGTAGCACGGTCCCTCTCCCGGTACATAGGTCATTAACTGACCCTTGAAACGGATAATACCTGCATGGGAGAATGGTTTCTTTGCCATTACACAGGCATCGTTAATTAAGAACTTCGCCGGGAAATTGTCTGTACCGTCAATGATAAAGTCATAATCCTTAATTAAGTCCATAACATTTTCAGATGTAACAAATGTACGGTATGTATTGACTGTTACATCCGGGTTGATTGCGTTCATGGTTTCCTTTGCAGACTGTACCTTTGCCTTGCCGATATCTGCTGTTGTATGAATAACCTGACGCTGTAAATTTGATAAATCCACTTCGTCCGCATCTACGATACCGATTGTTCCGACTCCGGCTGCTGCCAGATATAATGCTGCCGGAGCACCGAGTCCGCCTGCACCGATAATTAATACCTTTGCATTTAATAATTTTTTCTGTCCCTTAGCGCCAACTTCCTTTAAAATGATGTGACGGGAGTAGCGCTCTAACTGGTCGTTTGTAAAAGCCACTACTGTCCACCTCCCATGAAATATAAGAATTCTACGTTGTCACCGTCTTTTAACTGCTGTGTTTCAAAATCTGCGCTCTTTGCAAATTCATCATTTACTGAAACGGTTACGTATTCCGGTGTTTCTACATTTTCCTGTGCAATCAGTTCGGAAATCGTGATATTGTCCTTTACTTCCTTTACTACGCCTGCTACTGTAATCTTCATTCTTTAAATCCTCCTTAAACATTTTCTGAAATGAATTTCTCTAAATCTGCTTTTTTCTGTACACCTGTCAGACGCTGTATTTCTTTTCCGTCTTTAAAAAAGACCAATGTTGGTGCCGATGACACTTCGTATTTTTCAACGAGTTCCGGTTCATATGCGATATTGACTTTACCGACATATAACTTACCGGCATAGCTTTCTTCTAACTCTGCCAGCACCGGTGACATTCTTTTACATGGAACACAGCTGTCAGAGTAAAAATCTACAAGTGCAAATGTTCCGTCTGCCAAAACCTTGCTGTCAAAATCCCCAGCATGAATTCGTTCTGCCATTGCCGTACCTTCCTTTTCGTATTTTTTATTCGTCTTCAACCTTCTTGACAATCAAGTCATAAGTTCCGTCTTCATTGTCAATCAGCTTTAAAATCTGGTGTCCTTCTTCTTTGATGCTGCGTGGCACGTTCTGTACCGGTTCGCCATCATTCATGCGGATGGATAAAATCTGTCCGTCATCTAATTCTTCGAGTGCTACCTTTGCCTTTACAAATGTTACCGGGCAGACAACATCTGTAATATCTACTGTATCATCTATCTGAAAATCAGCCATTTGCATATGCCTCCTTTATTACTTCTTCAAATTTTTCTTTGCCGACACGGTCAATTGTGAACTTAAAACGTTCTCCTGCCTGTGCATTCTGTTCAAAGAATGTAATTGCCGCATCACAGACTTTTAACAGCTTATCATGGTCTTCAATAAACGGAATCACCGTGTTACCCTTGTTGATGTGATTACCGAATAATCCGCCAAAGGATACGATATAACCATGTGTTTCATCGTATGCGTTGGTTGGACAGGCCTTGGTACATCTTCCGCAGTAGTTACATTTGCTCTCATCAATGGAAATCTTTCCATCTGTTAATGTAATTGCACCGCTGCGGCATGCCTTTACACAGACACCGCACTGGATACAGTCGGATTCTTTCCACTGTACCTGAATACCACCTTTAATACCGACATCGTTTTCTTCGGATTTCAGACAGTTGTTCTGACAGCCTGTTATGCCGAACTTGAACTTGTGCGGAAGTTCCTTTGCAAAATATCTGTCGTCAAGCTCCTTTGCAAGAGCGTATGTATCAATACAACCGCTGGGACAGATTGCCTCACCCTGACAGGCTGTAATTGTTCTTACTCTCGGACCGCAAACACCCGGCTCAACATCGCCCTCGGCAAGTGCGTCCTTAACTGCCTCAACATCATCAAGCTTTACAAAAGGAATTTCAACACTTTGTCTTGATGTGAGGTGAACATAACCGTCACCGTAGTTTTCCGAAACCTCGGCAATTTTCGCAAGCTGTTTAGCTGTGAGGTTGCCGCCTACAACTCTGAGCCTGAGCGAAAAATTATTTTTCTGTTTTTGACGCATAAAGCCGCCCTTTTTAAGCGTAGCATAATCAACTGCCATTTCTCTTACTCCTCCGATTCATTCACATTTATACTGTCTACAGCCTGTTTGAAGTCAGACTTTAAATCCTCAATATCCTCAATGCCGACGCTGATTCTTATTGTGTCATCAAACACGCCTGCGTTTCTTTTTTGTTCTTCTGTTCCGTGAGCGTAAATTGTGCTTGACGGATGAATTACAAGTGTTCTTGTGTCGCCTATGTTTGTTGCATTTGTTGCATATTTTAAATTGTTGATAAGCTTAAACGCTCTTTCTTTACTTCCTGCCCTGATTGTAAGGATTGCACCGCCTTTTCCCTTCAACAGCTTTTGACAAAGGCTGTAATAAGGAGAAGCTTCAAGAGCGGGATAGTTGACTTCGATTCCGTCCTGTGTTTCAAAGAACTTTGCAAGCTCAAGAGCGTTGTAACAAAGACGCTCCATACGAAGTCCGAGTGTTTCAAGTCCGACAGAGTTCATAAAAGCATTAAACGGGGCAAGACAACAGCCTATGTTTCGCCAGATACCGTTTCTCAGCTTTGCAACATATGCAAGCCGACCGAATTTTTTGTACTCTGCAAGACCTTTGTATCTTTCCGTATTCCATTCAAAATTGCCACTGTCAACAATTATTCCGCTGATTGAATTTCCGCCGCCGTTAATGTACTTTGACGAGGAATGAACAACGATGTCCGCACCGTGTTCAAACGGCTGAATAAGATACGGAGTTGCCGTTGTGCTGTCGATAATGAGCGGAACACCGTGTGAATGAACAAGCTCTGACACAGCGTCAAGATCGG
>OGIE01000470.1_pt1 | contig 60222 bp, 85 predicted proteins | sample 1571581 | NCBI WGS metagenome assembly OGIE01 (sample SAMEA2582021, study PRJEB24529) | metagenome | biome: Human gut stool | place: China | collected 2011 | reverse complement strand
AAAAGTGGGAGAGTAGATAGCCGCCGTTTTAGTAAGCGAGAGCTGAAAGGTAGAAAGGAATCAGTCGAAAGATTGGTTCCTTTTTTTGTTTATATGAATCCTTAATATGTAAATGCGTATTCTTATATTTGTATTTAATCTAATTAAACAGGAGACAAACGTGGCGAATACAATAGAACAGGACCATACCAAACAGATCAATCGGGTTATTGATTATATAAACTCTAATTTGAACAGACAGATTTCAATAGAAGAACTTTCATCTCTTATTGATATTTCTACTTACCATTTTCATCGGATATTTACATCTTCTATGAGTGAACCGGTCGGAAAGTATATCCTTCGGAGAAGATTGGAGCGTGCTGCTAATGTATTGCTGAGCGATCCTGTAGCTATCAAAGATGTAGCTTATGATTGGGGATTTTCTTCCGCATCTTCTTTTTGTCGTAGTTTCAAGCGTCATTTCGGTGTATCGGCTGAAGAGTACCGTCGCAAAAATGGACAGCAGAATAGCAAGAAATGTCAATTCAAAAGCATAAACGAGCAACATACCTCACTTTATTCACGGTATTTTTGTCGTGATAAAACAATTAAAGTAAATGGTATGAATATGAATTGCACTTTTGAAATTAAACAGATGCCAGAGAGAATCGTTATTTATTGTCGCCATCAAGGAGCTTTGGATCAGATGCAGGAGGCTTTTGCTAATCTTATGAAATGGGCTTTACCCAGGGGATTTATCTCTCAACCGGATATGCGATTATTGTCTGTCTATCATGATGATCCCCGTGTAACTCCGGTCGATAAATTAACGGCTGATGCAGCTATGTTTGTATCTGAAGAGGTGAAACCGGAGGGTATGATCGGCTGTTATAGATTATCACGTGGTTTATATGCGGTTGGACGTTTTGAATTATCGATGTCTGAGTTTCCCTCTGCCTGGAATGCGATGTTCGATCTGTTAGAAGAGAATGGTTGTAAATGTGGTTATGGATATCATTATGAGATTTATCAAAACAATCATGATGAGCATCCGGAAAAGAAGTTTATTGTGGATATTTGTATACCGGTTGAACCCGTGTAAACTGTATTTAATAGAAAAGCCCTATTCATTAGAGCTTGAAAGGGCTTTTCTAAATATGATTGATTTTATAAAGAATCACTTAATACATATCTTAACTGATCCATCATCAGGGATATTTCAGTATCTTCTATTCCGGCCACGATCAAATCCGGGATATCCTGATTGAACTCTTCCTGAAATTTATAGAAATCTCTGTTTTCTTTCTCTACAGCTTGCCTATAGAACTCTATGGCTCCTTTTATATTTTGTAATGCCCATTCCGTATGACCTGCGTTTAGCAGATCCTGTGTATTAGGTTGATTGGATAGTATCTTTTTATAGTAGTTTCGTGCCTGGTCATATTTACCGGTCAGGAATGAACACCATGCTATTGGGCGCCATGCCTTATTGTTACCATCGAGGTAATCGACTTTATAGAAACATTTTAAGGCTTCACTGTAGTTCCTGAGTTCCAGATAACAATGTCCTATACTAATTGTAATTGACAAATTGTCGGGATTCAGTTTCTCGTATCTGCGATAATACTTTAATGCTTCTTCCGGTTCTTTCAGCGAACGGTAACAGCCTGCTATGCGGCGGATAACCCATTTGCTTCCCGGATTTAAAAGATCCGCCCGCAGATAAGCATCCAAAGCTCCCTGTAAATCGTCATTCATCTGTTTACAGTAACCTATTTTCTGGAAAAGAATATCACTGTCCTGATTTGTTTCGGCAAGCTGGTTGAATATGGTCAGCGCATCACTGAAGTAATTTTTACGCAGATAAAATTCAGCAATGCTGCTTAGACTTTCTTCATCAGAAATATAAGGACGCAGAATGCTCAAATTATGGAAGTCAAGCGGCATAGTAAAAATGTCGTTGAAATCCAGATGTCCCGGATATATTTTAAAGAAGCGGTATAAATCTTGTATATATTGTCCTGTGATAGCTTCCAGTTTTCCCCGTTTGCTGATCAATTCTTCCTTATTCTGTTGGATCATCTCTGTAGCCTGGCTATCGAATTGATTCATCATCATTTTCTTGGCCTCTTCTGGTAATTGCATCATACTGAAGTATAACGAATATTTATCGGAATTGCACATAAATGCAGCAAGCGTCATGGAGTCCAACATCAGCTTTTCGCCGTTGTTCTGATTGAAACGATCACCGAATGATGAATGTTCGGTTGTGAACGGCAATAGCCAGTTACTCAATTCGCGGAAAAAGGGGAAACTTTTCAAATGAACGAATGTAGAATGCATCACATCGGCCCCTTCCTGTTGTAATTCGCTGAATTCTTCCATTTTTTTGCCTAAAGAGCTGTCTGCAAATATATTTTCCCATTCCGGATTCATTTCTTCTCCCAACTGTTCCGGAGTAATATCCTTCAGATTGATTTTATTGCTGATCTTCGGACTTAATTTCATCATCTCAGGGATAATCTCATTTTGTAATTTCCGGGTGATCTTCTCTGTTTCACGAGCCAGGATAAAACGTAATGTGATAGTCCGTATCGCTTTAGTGAAGCCCGGAGTCTCGGAAAGAGCATCCAACCTATTCGTTATTTGCGGATAAAGAGCTGTTCTTTTTCTGTAAACATATAACGTCAGCAGGATTGAAATCAATACACGCACTTTTATCTCTTCATTTTCATGATTGGCTGCATCAAACAATAGCATTAGTTTTTCCGGATCGAAAGCAGCTTGTAGTCCTAGCATCAGTGCTGAAACAATCTGGCAACCGGCGGTGAACGGCAGTTCGTTATCGAAAAGTATATTTTTGATTACTGCAGCCTCTTCAATAGTAAAAGGATCGGACACCCATATCTTATTGAACAGGACGATCAGCATAGCGTCGTATTCAGCTCTGTTGCCTGTAGCATAATGCTTGCTTAACTGAAGGTGCAGATTCTCAAACGTCACATTCGGCTGAACCTGCAAACTTCTGCGTCGGCTATAGAAAGCCAGTGGCGACTCGATCGCCAACGCCTTGTTTCTTATACGGTCCGCCAGTTCGTATGAAGACGTCTGTATCCTGTTGTATATCTGTTCCTGCATCGGGTCTTTTGCCCCTTCGATGCGGTAGCGTAACATATATTTATATGTGTCCTGCAGCTCATTCAACTTATCCTGAAACGATATTTCACGGCTTCCGGATATGAGCGACTGGATAGAATCAAAGGCATTCTTTAATTCTTTACTGTCCAATGAACCGATTATGCGGTTATATGCTTTATTTATTTCTTGTAGTGTCATATAATATTAACAACAAATGGTATGCCAAAAGTATAGTTTTTGACCTAAAATTCCTATCTTTGCACACCTAAAATAAATTTGCACATGAAGAATATCCGCAATTTCAGAACCTTAAATGCTCCTTTTAAAATTTCGCTGTAAAAAATATTTTTTTTAAGCATTGGTAATCAGTGGTATATGTACTTATTTAACTGTCGATTTTGACATTTGTTATGACGAAATAATCTAGTTGGAAACGAGAAAAATGAACATTTATACTACATTTGTGTACTATATTTTTTACAACCGTTGTACATTGCTGTTTTACAATTTTACAAATTATCACTATTTTTGAATTGTAATCAAATAATAGCATGTATGACAAGAGAGGATAGATTAAATGGAGATTTTACGCTTGATATAAAAAATATGGAATTTGGCTCAGGAGTTTATTTTCTATATAATAAAGGAGAGTTAGTTTATATTGGAAAAGCTACAAACATAACAAGAAGAATTGTAGATCATGTTGAAGAAGGTACCAAAGAGTTTGATACTGTCCGATATACTAAAATTCCAGTAGATTCGATTACGTCGGTGGAAACAGAGCTCATAAAATCTCTTGATCCTCCATACAATAAAACATGCAAGGCGAGTAGTTCTAAATATAAAGATAATATCTCTGCTTCAAAAATTACGATCTCTCCAGTTGTTTTAATGCATCAAAAGAATAGAAATGGGGAATATCATGTCTGTATCCGTGTTTCTTATAAGGGAAAAAGTTTTTATCTAAGGACAAATTTAGTTGCTTATGATGAAGATGTAGAAAAAGGTCGTATTCTTAATGAAGAAATAGTAAAGGATGCTAGGAAGTTAATAAAGCCCTTGTATAATGCATCTAAATTTATTTCTTGTGATATGAGTTTTGACTATGTAAAAAATAAATTGACAGCAACGATGAAGAAATAATATTTATATCACACACGATTATGGCAACATTTAAATTTCTAGTCCTTCCACATCAAAGAAAGGAAGATGGCACATACAACGTGAAAATAAGAGTTACACAGAAAGGAAAGTCGAAGTATATTAAGACTGGACAATTTGTGTCAAGCCTTGATATTTCACGGAAAAAAGAAGGAGGTACAGAAAAGATCAAGATTAAAAATCAAGCGGTAATTGATTTGATGACTGAGATTATTATCGGCTATAAGAAAAAATTAATTTCTGCAGGTCCTTCTGCAGAATATTGGAGTGTTGATCGGATCGTAGAATACCTAACTTCAGATGTAGAAAATTTTCGTCTTGACTTTATCGCTTATGGCCGGAAGATAGCTGATGATATAGAAAAAGAAGGTAGACTGGGAACTGCAAAGCAGTATAGAATTGCCATAAATGCCCTTGTTCGCTTTATTAAGAAAGATACACTAGATATAGGGGAGATCACTGCATTGTTCATGAGATCGTTCGAGAATCACCTTAAAACAGAGCCTTCCTATAAAGGCAGGTGTACAGGAGAAGCGGTGGCAACCGACAAACCGAAAGGTAAGCGGGCTGTATCTTTGTATCCTTCACATATAAGGACAATTCATAACTTGGCGAAATTGGAATATAACGATGAAGATCTAGGGATAGTCCGAATCCCATTGTCACCATTTACAAAATATAAAGTGCCTCCGATACCAAAAACTAAGCATCGAACGATTACTATCGAGCAAATGCAGCAAATAATTGATTTACCTTATAAAAAACACGTAAGGGGTGGGGGAGAACCGGTATTTAACTTAGCAAAAGATGTTTTTATTTTATCCTTCGCATTACTTGGCATGAATAGTGCAGATTTCTATGACGCTTCTGTCATAAGCGGTAATATTGTCACATATCAGCGAGTTAAGACACGAACTCGTCGTGATGACATGGCAGAAATGAAGGTGAGGATCGAGCCGGAGCTGAAAAAGTTGTTTGATAAATATGCTGATCCGACAGGAGAGAAAGTTTTCAACTTTCATAACCGGTATAAGAATGCTGATATTTTTAACAAAATGCTGAATGATGGTTTGAAGGAGATCGGGAAAATTATTAAGGTGGATGGTTTGCAATTTTATCATGCGCGGCACACAATGGCCACGCTTGCAAACAATAAAGCTGGCGTTGATATGTACCGGGTGGACGAGATGCTTAATCACTCGGATTCTACTATGAAACTTGCAAGGGTTTATATTGAACGGGATTATACTGTTCTATGGGATGCTTACAGGAAGGTTCTTGATTTGTTTAATTGGAATAGTTTGAAGTGAGAAAGCCGGGGAAATTACTCTCCCCGGCTGTTTTTTATTTCAAATTAGTTTCAAATCAGGGTGTTTTAACAGTTTAACAAAGGATTAGCTACCCTGGTCTATTTATTCTAGTGGCTTACTTAATCTCACCCGTATCTGCATCTAATTTAAGCACCAATTGTTCTTTTTCTCCGCTATAATAGGTGACATCTAATTTTATACTTACTACATCATCTTTAATAGAGTAGCCTATGTATTGTATTTTGGGACTATTGGTTTCTGTCTCTGGTTTATTTTTTACATATTGCGAATAGATGACACGCCAAATCATACCAGACTTTACACTGTTTCGTTTTATTTGGTTGTTTTTTATAGCTATAAATTCATAATTATCAAAGAAAATGTTATGATCTTCGATGTCTGGAAGTTCTGATTCGGATGACTTGTTCAACTCATCAATAACTACGCCTTGATCATTCATTACTTTTATGATTTTGTCATTATTGCTTGTAAGAACAAAAAAAATATTACCATCCCAATATGAAGGATAACACGATTCGTCAAAATCAATACCTTTGATATACTTAATGTCATTCGAGAATAAGTCAAATGCGCTAAATTTGTCTTCGAAGGATTTCTGTGTAACTATAATTCTATTTTTTAGAAAAAATATATCATTGGGAGTTGTTTCATAATTGGTTGTTTCCCCATAACCCGCATTTATTTCTTTTTTACGAGTAGGAATAAGCACTTCTTTTACTATATTCCAGTCTTTTAGCAGGCATAAATAATGTCCTTTTTCGTTTTCTTCAAACGTTACAACGACAGTAGAGTCGTAGGGCGAAACGTAAGCCATACCGATAGGCTTGGAGGGTAATGAATCTTTTCCGCAGCTACTAAAAAATGATAAGGCAAACACAATAGCCATCATTTTAATGGCCCAAAATTCTTTCTTCATTTTATCTTTAATTTAGTTATTATTTATTATATGTATCCTTTATGCAATTCACATTATTGTTTTGGGTCTAGTTGAATCTATCTTTTTTATTTCATCTCTTTTGTAATATGAGTATCCTTCCATAAATGATCCTTTACAAAAATATTGCCCATCATCTACAGAATCTACAACCATCTTTTCCCCGTCAGATAAACGGATAACGCTATCCCCGGCATATATGTCGTTGGGTAATTCAATATTTTGGGGCTCTTTAGTCGCAGGAACCTTATTTTCTGTACGGCTAATTATAGTCTGTTCTTTTGCTATTTGCATATTTGATAGTTTAGATTCAAGTAGTTCCTTAATTTTAGCAACATCATTTGTCATTCCCCACATTTTGAAGAATAAGATGATTTGTAGTACTCCGAATACGAGGAGTATAGTGGTTAGAAAGTCAATCATAATCTTATATATTATTCTTCTATTTTACTATTTCTAAATGCCATAACCCACCAGTCTTCACCTTTATCTACTGAACCTCTCGTTACGACACTTTTTGAGTATAAATTATAAGCATCTCCTCTTATACTATTTTCGCTGGCAGTCCACCAATAGTTATGTTGTATTATAGGAGTTCCAGAATATGACTGAGCATGTGCGTAAGCTCTTATTTCGTCTTCAGATGGCAAATGCCATTCCATGTTATTTTCAGGGTCATGATTCATTTCTATACAATATGCGAATGCTGGATAATTTTTATAACTATCTTTTCCATTTGTGGTTTTAGATAAATTATATATAGCCTTTGTCACTTCTAATCCAGACATATCGGAATTACATAAAGCTTTGTTTCTATACATCGCACTTGATATAGCCCAAACAAGTCTTTTTGTGCTTATAGGTTGCCTTGCCTGAGTAACACATATATTACCTATTCTTTCATTTTTATAGCTAACGACAATGGTATCAAACCTATGTCCTGTTTCTATGTCGCTATTTTCTAAAATATTGAATGAAATAGTTTTTCCACTTAATTTTAATTGGGTTATCCAATAAGAATTGTCCTTTAAACTAATAATGCACCCTTCCGATTCTATATCTCTCGGCAAAGATACTATTTCTTCTGATGTATGGTAATTTAAACTTATATTATCTATTTGGGGTAGTTTTTGTATTTTAACATCTTCTTCTCCATCGTCTGAAGAACATGATGTTAATACTACAGATAATATTGCCATTAAAAATAAAACCTTCTTCATGTTATTTATAATTTAGTTTGTTATATCTTATTTCTATTTAATATTTTAATAACTATATATTTACTGTTTACATCTTCAACCGTTAAATTATCCCCAAGAGAGTTCTGGTCTTTTGAAATCAAAATTATCAAAGGTTTTTTTGAATCTTCAATGCTTATTTCAGAAGCCATTTTGTAATTGATAGAATTTACTTTGGAAAAATCATGGCTATCGTCACTGTAATTTCCAATTTTTGCACCATAGCTTGTCCATGTTGCATACTCTTCAGAGAAATAGCCTATTTCTTTTAATTTGCCGTTGTCGATTTTGTAAACTTTCATAGAAGGAGTGCTGGCATACTTTTCTTTAGTTGACATGTTTAATGAAACAAGAATATATGTATTATCCTTGTCCGCTGTTTGATATGAATATTCGCTTACTTCTTCACAGTAGTCAGAAGTAAACGTTCTTCCATAATTGAAACCAGAATATCTACATGTAGTTTTATTTATATTAACAGTAGCGTTGTCTGAAAACGCTTTGAATCCTAAAGCCTTTATTCTTTCTTCTTCGGCTTTTATTTCAGCAATTTTCTTATTTATGATATTGGATTGCTCATCACATTTTTTTGCCTCTGCCGAATGCGGAAATATATTTTTTAGTTCAGCAATATTTTGTTGAGCCTTGTCATAATATTTATCTTTAATCAGTTCCAGAATCTTATTAAAACGTTGATCTGCGGGATATGATAATATAGATATAGAATCTTGTAAAGATTGTATATTTAAATTTAGTTCTTGGACTGTTTTAGATAGAGACTCCTTTTCGGATTTCAATTTATCATAATCAGATTGAGATACACCACAGCTGGTTAATAATATTAAACTGATAAATAATATTTTTTTCATCGTATTAAAAATTTGTTTTTATATTTCACAGAAGCCATACTTTCAGGTATTTGTAAGTTTATGAAAATATGATTATCAAAATACTAACAATTATTACAATAATACATATTATGGTCCATGGTGGTGTGGTGTTTTCTTCTGCAACCCTATTTTGTGTAATGTTAATTTCGCTTTCTTTGTTGTGTCTGCCTAAAAATGAGTTAATAGATTGCTCTGGCCCACTAATTAACAATGTTTGAGCAGATTGTGATGGAATATCCCAGTAATTTATTATGATATAATATTTGTTTTTGTATTCCTCTTTGGAACCAATACCTGACATTCCTCCAACAACTGCGCCCAAAGGACCAAGAATAAGTCCTCCAACAACAGCTCTCCCAATTACTGATTTATCTGTTTTGACTATATCTTCTCTCCACGCAGTATTAATACTGATAATTTGGGAGTTATGTATCGGATAAAAAGTAAGCCCTTTTGATATTTGTATTCCATGTGTATGTAATGCAACAAGAACGTTTCCATGTGGAATTACTTTAATTACATTCTCTATGTGGTCATATTCTCCTTTAATTGCGGCATCAAAACTCCAATTTGTAATTTGTTGACCTATATTTAAGTCTGATGGAAGGTTGGGAAATTGCATTAGTTCGGTTTCTTCTTCTTTTTGAATAATATTTGTTGGACAACCACAATTAGGACAGCTTATTGCCTTATCACTAATTTCTTTTCCACATTCAGGACAATTTATTAATGCCATAATATTAAATTTAAGTTGTATTGAGTTATTTTGTTTTATAATTTATAGCAAGATATCGCTCACAATATGTTGTTTCACAATCCAAAGACTCTTGACTTTAGCTATTTCAATATCGAAGTCATCGAACTCGCGACTGTTTATTGATTGTGCGATCCAGTATTTTCTTGCCAAATCTGGCTCCTTGTATCTTCTAAGAACTTTGATGTGTCCATGATATTCGCCTGTGTCATCATCCTCTACGACAACGCCAAATATGTTCCCGAATGGAATTTTATTCGGATTATTGGACGGGAGAGTATATTTTTTCAGTGCAACCCAGCATCCAGAAGGTAGAGCAGGAGACATGGAATTACCAACAACCTGAGCGACTCCTTCGCAGTCTTTACAGTCCGGGAGATACCAATATCGTGTTATATCTTCCGTTCCGTTTAGCAAAGCTACTTGACCGGCAGCAAACTTGAAGTCTACTTCGGGAAGAAGATGTAATCCTTTTTCGACGGCTTGCTTGTAGCTATCTTCAGTGGCTATGACTGTTGCCTCTACTTCTGGGATAGATTCTGCGTTTAATGCGTTTTCCTTTAAAGGAGCCCCCCTACCTGTTAAGATGTATTCAGGGTTTACTTTGTTATATTCCATGCAAAATGGAATCAATATTTTTATAGAGACCTCTTCTGTATCTCCGTTACGAAGCTTGACCATCATATTTTTGGAGATTTCCTTTATATCAGTGTAAACACGATAATCTGTCAATCCTAATAGATCCATAACTTCGTGAAATCTACTTTTTGCAGAACTATTCATATAATGTAAATTATATTTTTTAGGTTTCTAAAAAGATACCTATATTTGTATCGGAATCAAGTTGCGGATGATACCGACTAAATTGTTTAACTGTTCCCGAAAGGGACTATATGGGCGACTTCCTCAAACCGCAACCTTGGGGTTGGTCGTCTTTTTATTCATCATGATTAAAGAAGCTAAAGGCGGTGGCCTTGAATTAACTGATCCTGAAAATGATAAAAAAATAATTGGCAATATGATTATTGATTATGAAATACAACTCAATTCAATTATTGCTAAAAAAGCTCTACGATTGTCCTATATAGCCATTTTAATAAGTATTGTGGCAATCCTGTTGCAGCTAATACAGATATTCCTATAGCCCATTTAGCAATAGTATTCGCTTTAATAGCAGCACGCTTGCTCCTATTATCAAGCTCTCTATCATATTCTTCTTTTTTTATCAATTCTAACTCGTTCTGACATTCAATAAGATAGGAGTCCACTTGGCCCATAAATAAGACTGAAATGCTTCCATTGCGCTTGTCCGGATCAACACTTGTCCCTCTGGACAGATTACCAGCACATTTTTCTTTAACCTCTGTTTTTATAGCATCCCAATACGCACCTGCTATTTCAATCCCTTGCATATCATACAATATTCGATGTTCACGAAGGTATTCTAAAACAGCTATGAGGGCTTCTGTTTTCTTCTTATCCTTTAATGCCATACTATTCAGCTCTTTTTCTTCATAACCACTCTATATAATGTACGCGAAATCGCGCTAAGGTTAAATAATGTATAATGGTATCAAAAAAGATACTATTTTCTTTTATGGTATCTTTAAAGATAGTATATTTGCATCATCAAACAATCAAACATTGAATGACACAACAAAGAAAGTCATTTTAAACCTGATTGGCAATAGTATGAACATATTAAAATCATGCTATTGGGTAGATCTTTGAAATATTGATGATGCAAATTTTAAACTATATGAGTATGAATGATCAAGAACTTAGACTAAAATGCGTTGAATTTGTCGCCCAATACAGCTCTTTTGACTTTCCTGTATATCAGATGATAGAAGCAGAAATGCTCTATCGTTACATTTCAACTGGTGAACTACCTGTTAGAGATAATTCGAGCGCGTTTGAAACTGCTGCTAATATTTTAGAAGCTGCTTTGGAAGAGCTTAAGAAGAAAGTTGCAGATGGTAATCAATCCACCGATAGCAGCAATGATAATTCCGATAAGCTGCCAGTACCTAAATCGTTTATCAAACGTTTTCTTTCTGGTTTCAGACGGAAATTTGACGAAAATGGTCGCCCAGTTGAATAGTTCTGTTGTGTAGTGTTCATGCGGCAGGTCTGGATGTAAAAGTATAGGCCTGCCATATTCATCCCTTCGGATTTCATTATTGGTTACACTCATATATCCAAGTTCTTCTAATTTGGATATTATGGAAAACTCAAAATTGAAATTGTCAACGTAGGTTTTCGATAGTTTTTCAAATAGCTTTCGTTCTTTCCTAGTCTTCTCTTTCTTGTATTTAAGGAGAACAAGAATGGTTCTATCGTTGACGTTGTCTATAGAGTTATATTCTACGGATTTCATCTCTTGGATAGGTTCTCGATGGTTCTCTGCTGACTCTCTATAATAGAAAGCAAGCGTTCGGGGCTAATAGGGGCTGATTCTTCTTTAGGTGAGGATGATTTGAGCATTTCGCCTTTACCAGCGATGAGCCATTCGGCAGAAAGATTGTCTACTACATTGATTATTTTTTCAAGCATATCAGCCGAAGGTTTTGATTGCCTTTTGTCACTAAGGTAATTTGAGATGCTTGTTGGTGCTATTTCTATTGACTTGGCAAATCTCGCCTTATTACCATCAAACAGTTCATCTACAATGATTTGTAATCTTTCGTTTATATTAGACATACTCAATTGATTATTAAATATGGTTAATTTGATAAGAAATATACTCAAATGATTTGATTAAAATAATCAATATAGTATATTTGCATCATCAAACAACTAGATATGCAGTACAAAGATAGCATAAAGGTTGAAACAAGTAAATAGTACAAACACATTAAAATACACGATTATGACAAACGAGGACTACATGAACGAAGAATTAGCACAATTCGAAGCTATGAGCGAAGAAGAAGCTTGCAAAGAATACAACGTAGATTTCAAAGAAGAAGCTCGTCAGTACATAGTTGAATATTGGCAGAATATAGCATAAGATTACTAACACATAAACACACACGATTATGAAAACGAATTTTAGACACAAGGTATTTTGCATGGCTTACGAGCTAATGACAGTAACAGGTAAAGCATTCGCTGTATGTCTTTCTCGCGCTTGGGCTTTATACAGGCTGACAAAGCAGATGCATAAGGGCGTTGTAACGTTTGCTTACGAAAAAGCTGACGGATCGCTTCGCAAGGCTAAAGGCACTCTCAAAGACGTTCAGAACCTAATCAAAGGTACTGGGTCAGAAAACTTCAAGACAGTTCGCTACTTCGATGTAGATGCGAATGGATTCAGATCATTCAAAGTAGAAAACTTTATAACTGCCTATTAAGGCCGGGTGTGCCGGCGTAGAGAATATCCGGCACACTCACTCTGTTAGTTCTTTCACTTACTTACACCTTAGTACCCGCAGAAATGGGGTTGAAACGAAAGGATATAATCTAACTTATTAATGAAGGTAATAAGGTTGGTAGCATTGGGTATTATATCGTGTCCGTGATATTCGGTTGACTTGTCCCGGATCGTTAACGGTCTATCGAATGCTACTTTATTATATAGCCCGGCATAATGCGTGATGCTGCCGATCGGATCGGTTGCCGGGTACGAATATTATAAATTAAAGTGTATGAAAACAAAAATCGAAGTAGATCAAATATCAAGAAATCCATTTAATTGGTTAATCTCATTTTCAGTAGAAGGAATAACACTGGAAAATGAAGCCTTGAAGAAGCTCCCTGACATTATTGAAAAATATGTCAGGGATTTATATGAAGCTCAAAATAAAGCTAAAGAATGATGTCGTTGACGTAGTGAACCACATACTCTAATCCTTTTCGTATGTCTTCACTGTCAGGCTTATGATTGAATTCTAGAGTTTGATCGTAATACAGATTAAGACGTTTATAGATGGGAATATTGGGGTCGTAAGCATATATTAAATGTATCATGTCATTACAAATATCATCTAATTCTTTGAATATACTTCTGTTACCCCATTCCTCATTTCTAGGGTCTTTTTTCAAAGAATCAAATTTGTCTAATAAATCTTTAGCTCTAGCTAAGAATAAGGAATCTCTATCATTCATACTTCTTAATTTTTATGTTTTGCACCGTAAAGTTAAGAAAACCCTTTGAAAAAGCGCGATGCTGTGGATCGAATCCGCCAAAGGGTACAAATAAAACCAATGCTTATGGAAATAGATATTTATCAATTGCTAGAAATAATTCGTGTTACAGCCAGAGAGACGGTAAGCGAATATATTGTATCTAATGATCCTACCTCTGACGAAGTTTCAGAATCACAAGCAATAAAGCTGAAGTTCGGTAGAAAATGGCTCGCTCACCAGTGCGCGATCGGTGCTCTGACCTGGAGACGAGCCGGAACCAACAGTCGAAGTCAAAAGATTTATTCACTCAAACGGCTGAAAGAACTGAAAGCTTTGGACGAAATCAAAAAGATGCAAAGTGACAACAAAACATTAAAGGACATTTTAAAACGATTGGCTTATGAAAAAGATAATTGATTCAATACAATTTGTACCGCCGATCCGGGCTGTAATCTGTATCATCATGGCTTTGTTCTCTGTGATTTGTTTTATCGGCATCTTCTACAATCCCTTTCACATTCTATTCTTTATAGGATCAATTACAGTGTGTAAGGTTTGTTATACTAATTGGTAATTACCATTAAAAAATAATTGAAGAATGAAAGATATGAGTCTTGATGAACTTATAGCACAACTTGAAGAATTAAGGGATTCTCACGTAGGAAGGATTGATGTAGCTGTACAAGTCCCGCCTGGAACAAAATGCTGGGAAAATTCTTGGAGGCAATTCTCTGTTAATTGTGTCAGTACTGACGGAGGTTCGGTTTATTTACAATGTTCATAACATAAAAATGAAGTATATACCTGTTTTCGGCAGAGATATTGAATCGATTCGAAAAAGTTTGAATAGCAGAACTCATTTGATTGAAACCTTTGAAAGAGAGGACGGTTTAAAATTGTACATATTAGCAAAAGAAATAAAGATGGGACTTGATGATAATTCTCCGATGCCATGGGGAAAATATAAAGGCGAAAAAATGGCAAATGTTCCAGCTACATATCTAATGTGGCTTTACGATAACAACAAATGTAATGCAGAAGTCCAAGCTTACATTAATGATAACATGGACGCTCTAAAAGAAGAGATTAGGCAATCTGGTAATAATAAATATTGAATACATGGAAACTAAAGGCATTGAAGAAATGACAAAAGACGAGCTGATTGAATTGGCGTCGTCTCTTAATAAAGAACTCGAAGGTACAAAAAAAGACCTTGAACTTTATAAAGATTGGAAAAATCGAGAAGAAGCAGCCAAAGTGTTAGCTGAAAAGAAAATGTTGGCTATTAAGGCTTTTCTTGAAGTAGTTTAATTCGTTTTGTGTTTAGCGTGAAAAAGCAGCCGGGTGAAAGTCCCGGCAATTGGACGGTTAGCATATCGGTTAGTGCTTAGTGGTGCGCACCTAATGAGGATGATTGAGGCCGGTTCGACTCCGGCACCGTCCACATCTAATTTAAAATACAGTAATCTTATGAGAAAAAGTGAAGAACGATTGAAGATAGAAGCTCTTAAACCTGGCAAAAAGGTAGAGTTTCCGGCTAGTCAATATGTGAAAATTTGCCGAGTGGTGACAACCGCCAATACAACAGCAAGGGCAAAAGGGTATGTAAAGCCTGAGGATCTTATGTATAGTATTGACGGAAAGGCAAAGAGGGGTAAGGTACTAGTTGTAAGAAACCTGTAATTCTCTCAACACACACGATTATCATGAAAAGGGTACTTACGGAACTAACCAAGGAGTGCGAGCTTACCGTTCAAATGTACATATCCGGATTGGAAAAAGATGAGATAGCAAATCTGAAATGCCGGGCGTTCAGCACGATTAACAACCAGCTACAAACGGCATATAAGATTATGAAAGTGAAAAATGGGAGGGAGCTATGTCGAAAGTTCTATGAGCGGTTATCTGGGGTGGAATTTACTTTTGATTTCTCACCTGTAATGCAACAGGCCGTTGCCTGTTGTCTTCTTCTTATCTTGGTTTTAGATAGTCACTTTGAAATGCGTCGGCAAAGAATCCGTACGAAATCAAATGTAAATGTAGAAATTATTGCCCGATCCCGAACTAGGGTGAGAGGGCGCGATATACCATTAGTGGCATGATAGTATTAACAATTAAATATCACGATTATGAGTCTTATTAAAAAATCAAACGAATTAGTAATCCCTACCACTGTAAAAATGATGATTTACGGTCAAGCTGGCATGGGAAAAAGTACAGTAGCTTTGAGTGCTCCGAAACCTTTGTTGTTGGACTTCGACAATGGCGTTAAGCGTATGAACATGGCACACTTGGATAACATAGATACCGTACAGGTTACTGCATGGAATGATATACAACAAATCCTTTCTCAAGAGGATTTGTCCGCTTATCAGACCATTGTAGTCGATACTATCGGTAAGATGATGGATTTTATCATTACTTATAAATGCGGTAGTCGGCAACCATCTATCAGAGATTGGAGCGGTATCAATGCTGAGTTTTCTTGGATGACAAGAACTCTTTCAAGTCTGAACAAGCATATTATTTTTGTTGCTCACCGTGATACTAGAAAAGAGGGTGACGATACGGTATTCATTCCTGCGTTACGTGAGAAATCTTACAACTCAATTGTAACAGAACTTGATTTGCTCGGCTATCTCGAAATGAAAAGTGAAAGAGGCGTGCAAAGACGTACTATCACCTTTGACCCGACTTCAAGAAATGACGGCAAGAATACATGTAATCTCCCTTCTGTCATGGAAGTGCCGACTATTCTTGATAAAAATGGTAATCCGACTGCTAAGAATGACTTTATAACTTCTCAGATTATCAACTCTTATTTAGGAATGCTAGCGGCAAAGAAGGCTGCGCAGGAAAAATATGATAAGGTAATAGCAGAAATCAAAGAGCAGATCGAGTTTATAACAGATGCTATATCTGCAAATGATTTTGCCTCCCGAATCAACGAATTTGAGCACGTAGGCAGTTCTTTGATGATGGCACGTAATATGTTTGCCAACAAAGTTAAATCACTTGGGTTAGTGTATGATAAAACAACAAAGACTTATGGCGATGCAGCAGCCTAATGAAGTTTGGAAAGATATTCAAGACTATGAAGGATTCTATCAAGTTAGCTCTCTTGGTAGAATCCGTAGTTTGAATCGAACCGTAAGAAATCGTTTAGGATTTACGGTTGCCAAAGGAAAGGTGTTATCAGGTGTTTCAAGAAATGGTTATCTTAGAGTACAACTTTTCAAAGAAGGGGTATGGAAAAGTTATCCAATTCATAGATTGGTTGCAAATGCTTTTTTAGACAATCCAAATAGTATGCCGGAAGTTAACCATAAGAATGAGGATAAGAGAGATAATAGAGTTGACAATCTTGAATGGTGTGATAGAAAGCAAAATTGCAACTATGGAACGCGCACTAAAAGACAATCTGAAAAACTCTCAAAGAAAGTTCTTCAATTAACTATTGACGGCAAGTTGATTGCAAGTTTCAAATCTACAGCAGAAGTGTTTCGTGTATTAGGTTTTAGGAGTAGCCATATTGCTGAATGTTGCAATGGAACACGCACAAATGCTTATGGATATAAATGGAGGTATTCAAATGAATAAAATTAAGTATCGTATATACCCAACAATTCTTGACGCTTTCTTTAATTACATTAACAGCGATGTGATATACGAGCGTTATTGGGGATGGAGTGAAAATCCTCCCTATACCCCCGAAGAATTTCATGAACGGCAGTTTCAAGAACTGATTGACCGCATCAATCGTAAGCCGTTTGATAGTGAAGCAGCCGACAAGGGAACAGTCTTTAATGAATTGGTGGATGCCTTGATTGAGAATCGTAAGCCAAATGATATTGAAGTAGAACGGGTAACTGGTGACAACCATAGCTTATGGTATCGTGCGATTTACAAGAATCGAACATTTGTTTTCCCTGTATCATTATGTACCGAGTTTTCAGACTATTTCAAAGGTGCCCTTACTCAGCAAAGAGTAGAGGCTATTTTGCCAACTTGTTTTGGTGATGTTTTGGTATATGGCTTTATTGATGAACTGATGCCTACAAGTGTTCATGATATCAAAACAACCGGTAGTTATACCGTGGGAAAGTTCAAAGATCACCACCAGCATTTAGTATATCCATATGCCTTGATGCAGAACGGATCAGATGTACGAACATTTGAATATGATATTGTAGAGTTCAACAAAGGCGGTTATGTGGTAGATACTTATACAGAGACGTACGTTTTCAACCCCGAACGTGATATATCAATCCTCACTAATCATTGTGAAGAGTTTATCCGGTTCTTGGAAGAAAACAGAGAATTTATAACAGATACTAAAATCTTTGGAAATGGATGATGGTGTTTATCTTGATGAAACAGGAAAAGAGGTAGTATTCATCAATGATTTTGAATATTCACGAGAAGAGTTTGATACCATTGTTGATATATGTGGAGATTGTAATATATGATCTATGACCTCAAAAATGAATACCAAATACCCAAGTTTAAAGAGTATGTAAACAAATTGTTCAAAGAGCGTGCGGTCGTGGAAGTAAGAAAGAAGCTTCCTAATCGTACGCTTGCCCAAAACTCTTATTTGCATCTTCTTTTAGGGTATTTCGGTAGTGAGTACGGTTGCAGCCTCGATGAAGTCAAAATTGATTTTTATAAAAGGACTTGCAACCGTGATTTGTTTGAGAGAAAGACGATCAACAAGAAAGGAAAGGAAGTAACCTACTTGCGTAGTTCTGCCGAACTAACAACGGGTGAAATGACCCTGAGTATTGACCGTTTCCGCAATTGGAGTGCATCAGTAGCAGGAATTTATCTGCCGGCTGCAAATGAACATCAAATGCTTATATATGCACAGCAAGAAATACAACGTAATCAAGAATTTATATGACAGCATACATAAACACTGTGGCCGAAGCTCATGCAGAAGAAAACAGAGCTTCGGCCTTACTTCTTTCTGTAAAGAGTACAGAGAAGAAAATGAGAAAAGAAGGTCGGTTGGTTACTCTTTCGATTGGCAATACAGTGACCGAGACAACCAACCCGGAAAAATATAAATCACTTATACTTTAGAATATGACACGAAAAGAGAACATTAAACAAATGCAAGAACAAATCTCTGTAAAGAAACAGGAGATTATCGATCTGCAAAAACAGATCAGTGAGGAATTGATTGCCGACTTTTATGAGAAGCATAGTCTTAAACAAGGCCAGCATTTTTCTTTTGAAGGTAAAGAGTGCGTCGGAGTAGAAAAAGCTGTCGGTTCCAACCTTTTAAAAGCTATCCCTCTCACCGCTAAAGGTGAAGTCTCAAAGAAGGGACTGATTATTTATAGTGAGAAATCGATTAAACCGTTATAATATGGTTGAAACTAAAAACAACGAAATTAGGTATTTCACATCTGATCCGAAAAAGATGCTCAATAAATATCTTGCTCAACAAGTCCTAAAAACATGGACGGAGGATTTTATTGATGAAGATACCAGTGAAGTAGTATCTATTGAACGTAATGAATTGCTATTTCAAAGAGGCACTTTGATAGATCAGGATGTTCTTGCTCAGATTCGGTTTTGTTATGAGGCTGGTGATATTACAAAAGATATAGAGGTTAGTAATCAAAAGCGATTGGCTGTTGAATTGGCAAATGACTACTTACAGCCTTATATTGCTCAGGCCACTATTGATAGCAAGAAATGTAAATTTCTTTTCTACGCAACTGGAGTTGATTCGGCAATCCTTCTTTTGAAAGATTATATAGAGTTGAATTATACGTCAGGATTTTATATAACAATGGTCAAAGAGTTCGACTCATGCACAATATTGACCGATTCTTTGAAAGAACGTAAAGTAGATACTTTGCCGATAGATTTCGACGAGAATGATCCTGAAGATAAACCTGATGTTGACGAAGAAGAAGAGACAAAGAATGATGATCGGAAATTCTACCAGATAGAAACTAAGATTATGTTTGGAGAAGATGAACGTTCTGCAACATTTGTCGTTCATACTTACAATGTAGACCGGGCTATGATGCTTATTACTTCTTATCTCAAAAAGAAGCAGGATGAACATGAACAAGAAGCTAAAGAAAAGGGAAATCCGTTCGAAAAGAAAGAGATTCATACAATGATTGAGGTTGCAAAGCCTATATCGGTAGGACGGTTTATTCCTCGTGAATTTTCAATGGCTTATTCAGGTAAATAGGATTATCCCGGTGTGTCTTGATCGGCTATCCGGGAACAATTACTGTCGTGAGACGGAAAGTTTATGTGTAATAATCGCGAATAGCCGGGTGAAAATCCCGGCACACGGGCGGTCAGTAATCTGGAGAGATCGGTTCGATACCGGTACCGTCCACAAACCCTTTAGTGAGAAACCTCCTATAAAAGTATTGAAAGTAGAGCGAAGATAGCGCAGGTGTTTTTCCGCGCGGCATCGGTTAGCCGTTGACTCTATCTGAAAGGTGATACGAAATCGGTACAGGAGGTATGATATGGAAGTGAGCAGCACTTTTAACCGCATGATTGACTTTGTATGTGCCCCGGGGAATACGCCTCGGGGTTTTCTTTGAAACTAAATTATATCACCATGAATATAGAATCTTTGAATAGCTGGTCAGAGGCTTTATTAATAGTCGTGACCATTCTCGGTATTATGGCTCTTATCTGGATCGGCCTGTGTTTGATAAATCAAAAACGAAACAGGCGATGGTAATGGACTTTGGGAGGGAACCGGACTATGAACCGGATGATTTTGATAACTATAATTTTGACTGACCATGTATTATATAAAACGAACTAAGTCTAAGAAGAAGGACAAGCCTTTACCCTTGTTCGATAAAGCAGGGGTAACAGTAAAGAAGAAGCCGGATTTGAAAGCGAAACTCGACAAGGAATTTTCCCTTTTCATCCGGCTTCGTGATGCAATGCCGGGTGGATGCTTTAAATGTATATCGTGTGGTCAGATAAAGCCGTTTGAGCAAGCTGATTGTGGTCATTATTTTAGCCGGACTCATTTATCTACCAGGTTTGATGAAAATAATTGTCATGCCGAATGTAGGCACTGCAATCGTTTTAAAGCTGATCATCTGGAGGGCTACCGTGAAAATCTGATAGAGAAGATTGGTCAACAGAAATTTATTCTACTTAAGGCGAAAGCTTCTGGAACATCAAAGATGACCGATTTTGAATATAACCAATTGATCAAGTATTACAAAGCTCTGAATATAAAACTACGAAAGGAGAAAGGTTTATGAGTTACTATATGTTTTGTGGTAAGCGAATTATATCATATATGCTATTGAGTTGTTTTTACTCTTTTAGTATAAAATATCGGTTATCCGATCCTTTTGAATACTGTAATGCAAGGACATTATATTTATACATCGCTGTCTTTAAAATTAGGTGGTTTTGCTACCTCAGGCTAGGAGAGGAGGTTGAAGATGTTTAAACTTAGAGATTACCAACAAAAAGCCTCTGACGCTGCTGTAACCTACTTCCAGTCTAAAACAGTTAAGAATGCTATCATGGTCCTACCTACCGGTGCCGGAAAGAGTTTGGTTATTGCTGATATCGCAAGTCGGCTTGACGGACATACATTAGTGTTTCAGCCGTCGAAAGAGATACTCGAACAGAACTTTAAGAAGCTATGCTCATATGGTATTCTGGATTGTTCGATCTATTCGGCTTCCTTTGGACGAAAGGAAATATCTCGGATCACATTCGCTACTATTGGCAGTGTGATAAATCACCCGGATCTGTTTTCTCATTTTCAAAATATCATTATCGACGAGTGTCATTTGGTTAATCCTAAAGAAGGAATGTATAAGACTTTCTTAGAACTTCTCAAATGTAAAGTTTTAGGCTTAACGGCTACACCTTATCGGTTAAGTACATCACAGGGGTTCGGATCTATGCTAAAGTTTCTCACACGTACCAGGCCGGCGATATTCAAAGAAGTTATTTATCATGTACAAGTATCAACTCTTTTAGATATGGGATATCTGGCAAAGCTGAATTACTACCCAATGAATCCGGCAGGATGGGATGAACTCAATTTAAAGATTAATACTACCGGTGCCGACTATACGGATAAATCAGTACAAAGAGAGTATGAACGGATAGACTTCTATGGTTATATCGTTCACATTGTTCAACGGTTGCTTAATCCTAAACAAGGTGGTAAGCGGAAAGGTATTCTTGTATTTACCCGTTTTTTGAAAGAAGCAGAACAATTAACCTGGTCGATACCCGGGTGTGCAATTGTTTCCGGTGAGACACCTAAGAAGGAGCGTGAGCAGATATTAGATGCTTTTAAGTCTGGCCAGATACCAGTTGTCGCCAATGTCGGAGTATTAACTACCGGTTTCGATTATCCTGAACTTGATACAGTGGTCATGGCACGACCTACAATGTCATTAGCACAGTGGTACCAGATAGTAGGTCGAGCTATTCGTCCCCATCCGGATAAAGAATGTGGCTGGATCGTGGATTTATGTGGTAATATCAAAAGGTTTGGAGAAGTGAAAGACTTGAAACTTGTAGATCCGACAGGGCGCGGTTTATGGCAAGTAACTTCTAATGGTAGACAATTAACTAACGTATATTTCTGATATGGACATACTGAGCATTATTGGTCGTCTTCAGGAAAAGAGGCGATCTGAAAAGATAACTCCGGATCATATACCGGAAGTGGAGTTGATGAATACGATCCATGCCGAGGCTAGGAAAGAACTCAATGAACTTTTTTCAGCAGGTAAGATTGGAATTACCAAGACGCTAAATTCAAAGGCCATTTATATAAAAGAGTGATATGGAAAAAGGATTCATTATGCTCTCTCGTAAATTGTTTTCCCACAGAATATGGAAAGCATCCCGGACGTTTTCGGAGTGTGAAGCGTGGATAGACTTAATACAGTCGGCACGATTTGAGGCAACCGTAGCAATAGAACGTATCGGAGGTAGGGATATAACATACGGGAGAGGGCAATATCCGGCATCCATTAGTTTTCTTTCCAAACGATGGGGATGGCTTTCAGAAAAGAAAGTTCGTAATTTCTTGGACATGCTAAAAAAAGAGGGCATGATAACTACTGACGCAAAACAGGGGATGAATATTATAACTCTATGCAAATATGATGATTATAATACTCCAGATAATGACTTGGGCAAGCCAGAGGGCAAGAGTGAGGGCATAGATATCATAAAGAAAATAAGCGATTTAGAGTATGCTTTGGGCAAGCTGACGGCAAGCATAGGGGCAACAGTAGGGCAAGGTGAGGGCAACAATAATAAGAAAGAAGAAGAATATAATAACTCTTTTAAAGAAACCTCTACTAGCGTAGAGGCAAAGAAAGCCGAGCAAGCGAAAAAGCTTGCCGCGGCTAAAGCCGCTACACTCAAACGTAAAGAAGATTTTTATAATTCTCTGATTCCATATGTGGAACGATACGGAAAAGATATGATTCGAGCTTTCTTTGATTACTGGTCTGAACTGAATAAGTCAGAAACTAAGATGAGACTTGATACAGAAAAGACATGGGAACTTCCTAGGCGATTATCTGTATGGGCTAATAGAGAGAAGATCCCAAAGTCAAAACCAAACTTCACCAATCATGACAACAACAAAGAGTACACAGACTTTTGATGCCATATTTCAGGAAATGAAGGTACATGGAATGAAATTACCTTCAGATAAAGTTTATTTGAATGTGCCTGATTCACGTAGCCTACTTTTCTCTGCTATGAGATACTTTGTCTCTTTGGAAAAGAAAAGTGCCGTATGGCTTCCTGAATACGAAAAAGTTGCGAATTGGTTGAGTGACAATGGCGGTCGGGGGCTATTCTTGTATGGAACTTGTGGACGTGGAAAGTCTATTCTCTGCCGGTACGCTTTGCCTGCTATCTTGTTAAAATACGCTGGTAAAGTCGTCTCTGTTTTTGATATACAGGATATGAATCAAGATATAGACTTAGTTCTATCGAAACATATCATCAGCCTGGACGATATTGGTACCGAGGAAGTAAGTATCAAATACGGAGAACGCCGAATGGCTTTTGCCGAAGTGATGGATGCAGCCGAAAAACATAGCAAACTAGTGATCGTTTCTACAAACCTCAATGAAAGAGAGCTGAAGGATCGATACGGGGATCGGGTACTTGATAGAATAAAGGCCACAACAACCCGCGTTAAGTTCGTGGGGGATAGTCTGAGAAAGTAAAACAAACAAATAATCGGAATTTCCGATTTATCTGAGTGGCTGTTCGGAAATCCCGAACAACTCAAATTATCGAAAAAGGTCTGAAACTAAAATAGCGATCTTCCTTATTTTAGTTTTTACCCAAAAAGTAAAATAACATATTAAAAACAACTGAGTTATGACACATAAACAACTTGTTGAAAGATGGGAGGGGCAGCTTTTGCATTGGAAAAATGCTGGCAACAATCTTACTCTCTCGGAAGAGTACAGAAATAAGGCTCTTTATTATGCATCTTCTATTTCAGCCTTGTTAATTGATTTAAAAGATATGGATGAGCAGGAAGATACGTCTACTTGGATAAGCATAGATGAACAATTCCCGAATGAGATATGGCATAATGCCGGAGAACCTAATTACAATACTCCTGTAGTCGTAATAAACAGTAAAGGTAAGATTACCTATTTCGGGTATTACGGTCCCTGTAGTATTGAAGCAAGAGAAAGATGGGCTTATATGACAGACTTAGTAAATAACACAACTAAAGAATAACGAACATGAAAGTAAGAGAGTTAGTTCGAAAATTACAATTCTGCAACCAAGAAGAGGAAGTATACCTAAAAGATATACAGGCAGATGGAAACGGTCAAGATTTATATCAGCCTATAAAGGGTACTGATATTATTTATGATGATGAAAAAGGTACATATATATTGATTCTTAATTAAAAAGTTATGAAACGATTAATACATATATTGGTTGATCTCCCTGATATAGAAGCGACCGAAGAAGATATTGAGGAATTTATTACTTTTCAAATGAACGTAAGCTGTGAAATCTCTTGTGATAACCCGTTTTTCCATAAAGAAATTGAGGTTAATGATTATTTTATTGAAGACAAACATCGATTATAAAAATAAATGAGTCAAGCAACAGAAGCTGCGTATGATTACGCAACACAGAAGACCCAATTCAGGAAAGAGGTACTGAAAGAGGTTAGTGCGGATAATTATGAATCTCGCCATTCCGACAGTATGGAAGATTTTCAATGTGGAGCTGAATGGAAAAGACAACAGGTTATTGAGGTATATAGAAACCTCTGCCCATCCTACAAATTACATACCCGGTATGAATGCGGAAACTACTCTCATCGCATGGAGTGGAAAACGAAGGTGTGCGATATGAATTGCGAATACATGAAGAAATTTATGGAGAAAATCTAAAAAAGACTGAACATGAATGCAAAAGATATAATAGAGTGCAATGCTTGCCATGTATGCGATGGCGAGTTATATGAAGGTTGGCGAGTAGGCTGTGATGATCTCATATTCAGATCCGGAGCCGAGGAAGCCGTAAAGGTCAAAGAGGAAGAAATGATATTAAAGGCTATTGAAGCTTTCAAATTTGCTACCAACGGTTACTTTATTATCGGTGGAACTGACTACTCGGTCAATAGGATGAAGGAATTTATTGAAAAACTTAATTCTAAAAAGGAATAAAATTATGAACGTAAAAACAGCAGAAATAAATACTAGTAAGACTGAAAGAGGTCTTTTCATCAGTTTTTTAAGTACGGAAAACTTGAGATGTGGAGACTTTTTAGAAATAAAAGTAGAAGATTCTCTGTATCCATTTGAAGTTGTTTATATCAGTATCATGAATAACTTGTTGATCATTAGGGCAAAAGAAACAGGATATTTTGCACGGCAATTAAACAATAAAAAAGATTTAGACCTAAGAAATTTGATTAATGCAGAGATATTTATTATCACTGACAAAGTTAGAATCAGGGAAATAAAAGAACAATCAAGCTGGTGCTAATAAAAAAATAAGTGAACTTATGATTGCAATAGTAGATATAACATCATTCAGAGGTATGAGCGTTGAAGCTATACACTTTTATGGCCGTTTAATTATTCGTGGCTCCGAAAATATTGAGCTTTTCAGAGCCATAAATAAAAATGATTTGGATAATTACCCTGATCGTTTTTATGGGTATGAAGTTGGAGACCTTACAAGGTGTTTTGATACATGGAGAGACGTGGTTGATGCCGCTGGTGAAAAAGCAAAAGAAAAAGACATTGATCTTAAAGATATCGTAATAGAAGGTATACCAAACATAGGTACAATATCTTATCAACAAGCGCTTGAACCATTAGATACACGACCTAAATGTAAGAAATGCAAGAAGGTTATAGAACCCGGAGAAGGGTGTTACAACACCCCCAGAGGTCTATTTTGTGTAAAATGTTATTAACTCAAATGTAAAAATAACTGAGCCTTGGGCGGCTTTGTAAAACCCTATCAATATGAGCGATTTTAAATCACGCCTGATCGAGGAACAGGCACAACTCGAAGAAAAGCTTAACAAGCTGAACGATTTCAATCAAAGTGAAAAGGTCAATGCGATTGATCCGGTACAGAAGTCTCTTTTGCTTGTACAGGCCGGAGCGATGTACACCTATAATGAGTGCTTAAAAGCCAGATTGGAACGGTTGTAATCATGTTTGTAGGGCAGTTCTCAAGCTGCCCTACACTAATAACTAAAAAATAACGAGTCATGACAGTAGAAGAACTTATAAGCATCTTAGAAGAATATAATCCTAACGCCACAGTCCTCATGGATTTTGACGACATAAACCAAATAGAGGTCGATGATGCTTCGCAGACGAAAGATAAACGATATGTAGTAATTAGCTAACATTTAAAAAGAAATGAGTACACAAAATTTTAAGACTAAGCTTTCCGAAATAAACAATATGTTGGAAAGCCTTGCTAGCAAAATAGAGACGCATCACAATCTAATTGCTGATCAACCGTACCAAATCCATACAACTGACGGAAAAACCTATACAGGCTTTTATATCGGTTCGGAACTATTGGCCTCTAATTGGAAGAAGAAAAATGTAGAGATCGTATTCTCTTTCTTCAAAATGAAAAAAGATGGAAAACGTTCTAAGTTAAAGAACGGTTATTTTATCCGTGACATTTTGAATATTACAGAATTACCATCTCAATAACAATAAAAAGAACTGAGTCATAGCTAGAATATATGTAGGTGATACTCCTTGTCCTTGTTGTGGTAAGCCCGGCAAGGAAAGCCGCCGTTCAGCGAGAGACAGTATTTGTTTCAAATGCATGGACGAACTGATAGAATACAAAGCTATACAAAAGCGTACAGCCAACCATAAGAAAGAATATGTGGAGTTTTGGGTGAAATATTTTGATGCTCCATATATTACAGAGAAAGATGATTACTACAATCTAATAGCCTCTTTAAGGAATTTATTTTCTGCGCTTGATTCCCCTGAAATGAAGCATGAAAATATGAAAGAGGTTACTCATGGCAATCATTATAACGAATCGTTTGCTATAAAACGTCCATACAAAGTAATGTGGAAAGGATATGAATATCCAGAAGAAGGATCATTCATCATTCGAGAAGATATTGCACTGGCATTGGACGCGCTTGTAGGGAGTATTGAAAACTTTGTGAATACCGTAAAATCGGAAAGCAAGAAAGAAGGTGCTAATTTATTGAAACAGCTGGGAACACAACAAATTAGACCGGATGAATTTATTGAAAGAGTAAACAGAGATTAAAAACTAAAAAAGATGAAGAGTAAAGATGCAAAACTATTTCTTGATACCTGGGTGACGAAGGTTAAAGGATATTGTACACCGGTTGTTTCTTATGATGATGCTGTTCGCTCCGTAGAATTGGCAGAAAGAGAAATGAAGAAGAAAGCTATAGAGACTTTTAACGAAGCTATGATATTTTACACTTCAGCCGCATGTCCATCGGAGGAAGAAGCGTTGAAGTATTTTATCGGTGTGTTGATGAGAGAAAAGCAACACAACAATAAACCTCAGACGGTAACGAATAATCTTTACGGTTTCCAGTTTAACGGATGCTGTATCTCAAATCCGACTTTTCAAACTACCGGAAAGATATGCGGCAATTGCGATGCGTTTTGCGAGTGCCAGATGACCGAGGTAAAACATAATGATGTTGCCTGCCCGGAATTTGATGATAGTACGTTAAGTCAAACAAACGAAAAAGACTATGAGACGAAGCGATGAATGGTGCTGTATGAATTGTGCGAACAGAGGTGATTGTTCAAATGGCGATAATCCTTTCAACCTTCTGAATTATTGCGCGAATTATTCTGACGAGGACGATATTAGTGACTCCTATTCAATCGAAGATTTAGAAGACTGGTAGGTTCAAATTACGCAAAAAGTGAGTTATTCATAAAACATGAAAAAAGCCTGGCTGTACAAAACTTGCCAGGCACAAAATTCCCGATTTATAATAACAAAATGTGAACCGTGCCGGGCTCGAACCGGCGACCTCTGCCCTGTCAAGGCAGCGCTCTGAACCAACTGAGCTAACGATTCACAACAAAAATAATGAATTTATTTAATTAACAATGAGTTTGAATAAAGTAATCTTAATCGGAAACACCGGAAAAGATCCGGAAGTCCGTTATTTCGATAGTGGCATATGTGTCGCATCATTTACTCTGGCTACTTCTGAGCGAGGCTATACGCTTTCTAATGGTACCCAGGTTCCAGAACGAACCGAATGGCATAACGTTGTCTGTAAAGGTGATCAAGCTAAGTTTGTAGAGAAATGGGTAAAGAAAGGATCTTCAGTTTGTATTGAAGGTAAGATCCGATACCGGCAGTATGAAACTAAGCAGGGAGAAAAGCGATATGTAACTGAGATCCATGCAGACAAGATCGAGTTCTTCAATTTGGGAAGTAGGAGAGAAGACGACCAGCGGTCGAACACTTCTGGTCAGCAGGCACAGCCCGAATCACCCAAAGAAGACCTGCCATTCTAAAAACACGAGAGGCAACGCCCGCATCACCAGATCGTCACCTCTCCACACGATTAATAGTACAAATATACTATTTACTTTTAAAATAATCGTGTCATGTTTAGTGAAATTGCAGAAATAAAGTCTATACGGGAGCAAAAATCAAAGCTTTCAGAGAGGGAAGCTGAGTTGACAACTCCGATTCTTACTGACCTTAACCAGATTAGCGTATTGTATGGATGGTTTAGAGAGCTTTTGTCTGATCAGGTGTGTCCTGGACGGGTAGAGAGTGCTCACCAAAGAAAGAAATTCATCTTTATAGTTCTTTTTCTATTTGCTCCTAGTGTTTTAGCTGGTGGCCGGATGCCAAATGGCTTAAGGGATAAGATTGCAGAGGCTATCGATTTGAAGGATATAACATTCATTTCTCACAACATAGAGACAATCATATTCCTTCATCAAAACGATAAGTATTTCAGAAGGGATATAGAATGGATGTATGGAGAGATAATCAAAAGGATAAAGTCGGGGGATTAGGCCGGCTTTATACAAAATATTTCAAGTAGTTATGAAATGTTGATTGAATTATTCTGGCTGAAAGTAATTACGTAGGGGGATTATAAAATTTGGAGACCGAACTATTATTATAACTTTACGTTTGTCGGGACGAGTGTTTCCCCTTGCCACTGGTCGATCCTCGACCGATGAGTTGAAAAGAGAAACATCGCATGACACAGTTTACTTTATGCCCCTTTAGTTTCTCTTTTTTTTAGTTTACTTTCAGTGATTTTATTGTTGATTTTTTCTATCATTTGTATGTGTGTATCCTGTATTTCTTGTAGTTTATTTTTGATAATATTATCGTCGTCATTGGTTAAGTTTGGATTGTCTTCAAGAGTTTTTTGTATCATATTAATTTCTTCGTTAAATAAAGATTCATTTTGTTTAATAAATTCAAAATCTTTAATGATGTCTGTGTTATTATTGATTCTAATATCATCATAATCATATTTGCATCTTTTCCATTTAAGTTCATTCCCATATTTTGTAGATATAGTTTTGTTTTTGATATTATTCCATATATGTTCATGACTACCACCATAGCTATTGTCGTATTCAGTCTTATTTATATTAATAATACGTGCTAATGTATAGTATGCATAGTAGATACGGCTGATTACTTGACCATAATAATTACTTGAGTTATCAAGAATAAAACATGAAAATGCAAGAAAATCTTTTATTTTATCTAAAAGATTGATGTAGGTTGTTACATTCGCTGGTTGTTCGGCTATACAAGATGTTAAACATAGGAATAAGAAAAATATAGATATTAATACTAATTTATTGTTCCCTTCTGAATTTGTTTCATTATTTAATTTTGTTCCCATTGTCGAATGGTGTTTTATGGTTTATTGTTGCAAAAATACCCTAAATTTTAATCTCTTACAAAAAAAATTACGACAATTATTTCATTGTTATATATTCTTTTCCCTAAAAATTCCCAGCTTCATTTGTATAATGTATTTATATCCAAGATATTGATATTGTGAAACATATAAATCTATAAACCTAGTTAGAAAAAGAAAAACTAAATCGGGTTGGGATATTGCCCGCCAAGCAGCAAGACTTGCAGATAGACGTTATGGAAATGATGCAAGCAACCCTAATAACCTTGTAAACCGTATTTAATGTAGATATTTGGGAAATTTCAATAGAACCGGTACAGGTTGGAATAAACAGGTCTCTCGTCGATCTTATATGGGGTTGAATAAAGGGTAAAAATAAAAGCCGGATTTTTCCGGCTTTTATTTTTTTATGACTTTATCATTTATAGGGTCATAAGTCATTGTTTTATATTCTTTTTCTATTCGAAATCCTTTTAATTTAGTAGACATCTTTTTTTCTAATTGGAGCTTAGCTTTGCGGTAAGAGCCGTCATTAGATGGATTTCTAGAATTTACAATTGCCCCAATGACTCTATCTTTTCTTAAATATCCATTATGGATAAAAATGTTAATAGTGTTTTCGATTTGTTTTACAGCATCTGTAATATTTTCGCCTTTCAACTCAACAAAAATATATTGTTTATTGGATTTCTCTACATCTTTATAAACAAATAAATAATCACATTTTTTATGTTCAAAAGAACTATCTAAATAACCGTCAATTTTTATTTTATCAACATTTGCTATGTCTTTTGAATCTATAGTAAATTTGCTTCTATTTTCTATTGCACAGAAACGGGCTTTACATACGCATTTAGAAATCTCATATTTTTGAGCAAAAGTGTGTGTGTCTTTAAAGGCTGCTTTTTTATTGAAACATTTACAACTCATCTCTTTCAATATTACATAGTTCATCAAAAATATATCCTAATTCATTGGACGCTTCATCAATGTATTCGGCCCCTAAGGATTTTAATTCAGTATCACGAATATCTATAACATTTCCGTCTATACGGAAAAAGTACGATGAAACATCGTTAAAATCAATTAAAGCCATAGATGGAATTAATTTTTTGACTTTTCTGAATTTTGTTCTATTTTTCTTTAGAATATTTTGTGCCAAGATAAGATTGTCTACAGTTGATAAAACATATGGGCTGTGAGTTGTTATTACTATATTGCCATTAAATTTCCTCATTTTTTTCATGATCCAATCAATTAAAAGATATTGTGTTGAAGGAAATAAATTTAATTCAGGTTCCTCAATTACTAACATTTGCTTTTTCTTACTCTCTACATATTGATTAAATACAGTCCACAATGGAATAATAGATTGAATACCACTAGAAGTTTGGGATAACTTCAATTCTTTGTTTTCATTAATTAAAAATACAGTATCACCACTGCTATTAAAAGATACCCGAATATTTAAAATATCAATATCAATATTTTTGTATTGATTTCTTGCTTTTTCATATAAACTCCCAAAATCCTTTATACAATCAGGTATGCTAGCTCCTGCTTGTAACAAAGAAAAAATACTATTAGAAAATGTCGAAATAAGCAATCTCTCAGCAGGGATATATACAGGAATACATTCTTCATAAATAACACCTACTAAAAGTGGTTTGATGAAGTTTGTGAAAAAAGCATCTTCTTTTTTTAGTTTATTGTTTAATACGGAGTTTTTTAGAGCATCTATTAAATCTTTTAATGACGTTTCATCTTCTTTTTTTTCTATGAATTTTAATATAAAATCGTAAGATTCAGAATTGTTGGCTAACTCCATTAAATCTGCATCTTTATAATTACTATGGAATTTATTTAGACCTATTTCCCAATAGTATTTATCATTACGGTATTCAATAATAGTAGAAGATGTAATTTCAAAATTAATATTGTATTTAACTAACAGTTTGAAAAATCCTTTAAAGTCCCCTTCTTGGATGGTCCAAAATATAGAATTGTTAAATATTGCAAGTAGTTTTGCAATAGTGCTTTTACCACTAGAAGTATGCCCAATGAAGAAATTATATTTTTTTATTTCTATTTCTGCCGATTTTATAGCTCCAAAATTTTTAACAATTAGATGTGCCATGTCTGTTTTTTTTGTTGTTATGCAAATTTATATCTGCAGTGTGTACAAATATACAAGTTTCTTACTGATATAAGTATGTTTTAGGAAAATATGTTCATCATAATCCTTTTTATATTTGTATTATTGTTACTTTCTCACTCCTCTATCTTAAACCTAGTTTTACACTTCGGGCAAGTGATCGTGTTGGGGTCGGCCGGCTCTCCTTGTACTTCTTCTTTTGATGCGAATAACTGCCACATGGGAACATTCAGGGCGGTTGCAATCTTTTCGAGAGTAGATGTTGTCAGTGATTCAGCAGAAACCATCTGTTTAACAGCAGATAAGCTAACATTCATTTTATCGGCTAACATTTGTTGCGTGTAACCATTCTCTTTTAGAACTTCCTTTATTCTCATAATCTGTATGTTTTTGTTGCAAAAGTACCTACTATTATAAAAGGTATAGTATTTACTGTCTTAAATAAGATTAAAATACAGTATATTCTATCTATTTTGTTTGTTTGGTATAGAAATTACTATACCTTTGCATCATCAAACAATCAATAAAGCATAACAGCTATGACAAACGAAGATTACATGGACGAAGAACTCACTTCTCTTTCTGCAATGACAGACGAAGAGATTTGTGAAAAGTATAATCTGGATTCGGCAGACGAAGCAGAAATCTACATTCGTGATTATTGGATGTGCATAGCTTAAAACGATTACTAACAATAAAAAATATACGATGATGGCAACAAAGAAAGTTGATGAGAAGAAAACATTGAAGTATGCAGTAGCATTCCACTTCTGCACATTAGGCAAGATAAACTTCATGTTAGGTAATAAGATGTACCAGCACGTCAATACTGTTTACGACCAAAGAGAAGACGGCAGAGGCTTCAATACTTGTGAGGTCGTTTATAACTACAAGGCTCAAAAATATGAGGTTCTGAATGTAGATACAGAAATAGGCAACAAAGAGATTACGATATTAAATGTTTAACCAGCAGGGCGAAAGCCCTGCGCAATACACAGAAACATGGAAAATGATTTAGCACATAAATATCCAGGATGGTTTCAGACTACTATCGGCGAGTTGTGTATAGGTGATAAGTTCGGGTTTAAAGACTTTACGTGTACTTACACCTTTATGGGTATATTTAAATATTCGGGTTCGGATTATTTCGTTTATAAGAGGGGCATACTACCTCAGATACGTCCGTACAATGAAATAAAAGATAAGGTTGTATTTGTAAGAAAATAAAAATTTAATCTGGTAGCCTTCGGGCTACCACAAAACATACGATTATGAGAACAATTTCAATAGATGTAAAAGCAACGAATGTAGAGGTAAGACCTAATATGACATTCGTTAATCTGATTGCGGATATATCAGAACATGAAGTAGATGGTATTCTCGATAGCATAGATAGAGAGGTTATCGCTGAGTATATGAGTAGTAATGGTTATGTATGTGAAAAAAATGATTATGAATAACAAGGATTTGATAGCCAAACTGAAAGAATATGAAGAGAATTGCAGAATAGCTTTATTCAACGGTTCTTCACTTTCTGAATATATAGTCGTAACAACAAAGAGGATTTATATGGGCGGAGGTAGACATGGTGAATGTGTATATCTATTTACAAATAAAGGGTATGAAAAAAGGTTCTCAAACAAAGATCTTCAATCTATATTAAGTGAATACCCAGACGATATGCCTGTGTATAGGTCAGATGGCTTTATGCGAGATATTGAAATATGGCATCTCGGGCATCATGAAAGTAGTTTTGGTAAATATATTGAATTGTAAAATGATGAACTCAATAAACAAAAACGGTTGCAGCGTATGTCAACCTGGTAAAGAGGACTATTCACCTATAACACAAAGTTGAAAGGTAAGAAGGTTAGAATGTATCAGTACGACTACCGTACTGAATCTGGCGAACTCTTTGCTTGTGTCGCCCCGACATTAGCGAAATGCAGAGAAGAACGAGATATATGGTTGAAAGAACAAAAATAACCCACAATCTTTGAATTGTGGTAATCTAAAGCCAAAGATATTTCGTTACCTTTGGCTATGGTAGTACCTTAGTGGTGCTATCGCGGGGTAGAGCAGTGGTTAGCTTGTCGCTTTGACTTGGCGAAGGTCCGGGGTTCGAGTCCCTGTCCCGCAACTAATTTATTAAAAACAAAATTGACACGATTATGAACGTTTTAACGCTTTCGATTAAACAGAAGTTTTTTGATGAAATTTTAGCAGGTAAGAAAACACAAGAGTTCAGAGAGATCCGGCCTAATACTTCTCAAAAATATGTCCGGTATAAAGTTGGGGATAAAGAGTACAAGCATTTTGAAGAAGTGCCAGAAGATCAAGAACCTGAAGTGGTACCGGTTGAATACGATGCTATTAAGTTTCTCACCGGTGAGTACAAAGGTACACGCCCATTTGCTATTGTAGAGGTTAAAGGTGCAAATGTTGAGATTCTGACTGATGAAGATGGTAATGAAATCCCTTATGAAGTCGATGGTGTTGAATACGTGATGGCTCAGATCGTTTATGACCTGGGTAAAGTGATAGAAAAATCCAATGTTTAACCATTAATATTTTTTTGCTGAGTCGGTAGAAGAACTAACAGAACAGGTTTTGCGACCTCTAATTATAGGGGCGGCCGTAGAGGTTTGACGGTACCAGGAACAAATCGAGTTTCTCAGGGTGGTAGATTCATTACAAGAAACCAGCAGTACAGAAATGTGCGTGCCGGTTTAGGTATGAGTTCAGGATGACCTTGCTTGAGAGAACATGTAGGGCGATAGACCTCGTTAGAGTAAAATCTAATGAGGCTATCGTTTTTTGTTCTCTAGGCAAGGATAGCCTTGTATTGCTGGATCTTCTTTATCCAAAGTTTGATCGGATCGTTTGTGTGTTTATGTACTTTGTACCTGGATTAGAACATATCGAACGCTGGGTGAATTGGGTTAAGGCCAAATATCCAAAAATTGAGTTTGTACAGATACCACACTGGAATTTGACCTATATTCTTCGATCAGGCATGTACTGTGTCCCCAATCCCAAGATCAAGTTATTGAAGCTGGCTGATGTTGAAAAGGCCATGCGATTAAGGTTTGGCATAAACTTCGTTTTCTATGGAATGAAGAAAGCTGACAGTATGAACCGCAGGCTGATGCTGAATACTTATCCAGATTATGAGAATGCAGGTAAGGTTTATCCTTTAGCTGACTGGACGCAGAAAGAGGTTCTTACCTACATGAGGCACAAAGGACTTCCTCGACCAATCCGGTATTCAAGTAAGGCTTCGGGCGGCATCGGGTTTAACCTTGATTGCTTTTTGTGGCTTCGTAAGAATTACCCTGGGGATTTGAAGAAGATTATCAAAGCGTTTCCCATGAGTGAAAGAATTTTATTTGAATATGACAATGGAATTAAGCAAATACATAAAGAGTGAATCAATTGAACTAAGCCGTTCGGTTATTCGCTTCGCAGACTATAACCCTCGCAAGTTGTCGGACGAATCTCGTAAGACTCTGAAGCGTGGAATTAAGAAATTTGGTTTGGTTGGTGGTATTGTCGTGAACAAGCGTACTGGTTTGACTGTGGTCAGCGGGCACCAGCGTCTGTCTGTTATGGACGATTTGCAGAAGTTCCCCGATAACGACTACCGTATTCGTGTTGATGTCATAGACGTGGATGAAAAACAGGAGAAGGAATTAAATATTCTGATGAACAACCCGAATGCGCAAGGAACATGGGATTTCGATGCGCTTGCCCGTATTGTTCCCGATATCGACTGGAAAGATGCTGGCCTGACCGATGCTGATTTGAACATGATTGGCGTTGACTTCCTGTTGCAGACAGAAGAGGAAAGCTCTATTGCAGACGCTCTGTCTGACATGATGGCACCGGTTACCGAACAAAAGGAAGCCGATAAAGCTGCCAGGCAGTTAGAACGTGCCGAGAAGGTTGCTCATATGAAGGATGTCAAGCAACAGGTAAAGGAGAGCGCCCAGAAACAAGCTGAAGATATGGATGCTTACGTTATGTTGTCCTTTGATACCTATGAAACTAAAGCCGCTTTCATGGCGAGATTTGGCTATGATCCGGATATGAAGTTTGTAAAAGGAGAAGTGTTTTCTGATCAGATAGAAAGAATAGATTGATATGAGTAATAGTGAATCTCAAAATACAAATAAACATGGAGGAAGAAAGCCCAAGTTTGACTATACAAGCGAGGACTTTCTTTCTCTCGTAGAATCGTATGCAAAAAAGGGGTTCACAGACAAGGAAATCGCTTTTGCTGTTGGGTTAGCCCCTCAGACATTTTGTGAGAAGAAGAGTCAGTACTCTGAATTAAGCGAAGTATTAACGCGCGGGCGGGCGACCATAACTGCAACAGTGCGGGCAAAGTTCCTAGCTATGGCTCTTGGTGGTATTAAGACTAAGAACACTACTATCAGAAAGATTAAGGACAGGGACGGTAATCTAACAGGTGAAGAAGAAGTTCAAGTTGTGGAAGGCGAGCTGGCTCCCAGTTTACAGGCGCAGTCTGTTTGGTTGTATCATTATGATGAAGATTGGAGAAAGGTTGAACGTAAGCAGGATGAAGAAGCTGACATTCCTACGGATATAGAGCATGGCATTAGCATTGACTCCTGGATTAAAGACAAACTGAAATGATAATACCCCAAGAAATTTATCACCCATTATATACCGATACGGAGAAGTTCATTATCCTTATCACCGGTGGCCGTGGTTCCGGTAAATCTTTTAATGCTTCTACCTTCATAGAACGATTAACTTTTGAAATGAGGGAAGTTGAGAAGATTGTGCATCAGATTCTCTATACCCGCTATACGATGGTTTCTGCCGGTATGTCTATCATCCCCGAAATGATGGAAAAGATAGACCTTGACGGAACGACTAAATATTTCAAGACTACTAAGACGGATATAGTCAACAGAATGACTAAGAGCCGTATCATGTTCCGTGGTATCAAGACATCTTCCGGTAATCAGACGGCAAAACTGAAATCTATTCAGGGTATAACGACTTTCGTCTGTGATGAAGCGGAAGAGTGGACGAATGAAGAAGAGTTCGACAAAATTATGCTCTCCATTCGTAAGAAGGGCATTCAGAATCGGATCATAATCATAATGAACCCTTGCGATTCCAATCATTTCATCTATAAGAAATACATAGAGAATACTCACAAGCTGGTAGAGATTGATGGAGTACAGGTACAGATTTCCACTCATCCGAATGTGCTTCATATCCATACGACCTATCTGGATAACTTGGAGAATCTTTCTCCGGAGTTCCTGAAAGAAGTCGAGGACATGAAGATAAACAATCCCGAAAAGTACGCTCATGTGGTTATTGGTCGCTGGGCTGATGTTGCGGAAGGTGCTGTATTTAAGAAATTCGGGGTTGTCAAGGAGTTTCCACAATGGGCACAAAAGATATCAATTGGCCTTGATTTTGGGTTTGCACATGATGAAACAGCTATTGTCAAATGTGGAGTTATTGGTGATGATTTGTATATAGATGAGATATGCTATAAAACGCACATGCTCACAAAAGATATTATTCAAACGCTTCGTCCTTATAATCTGAAAGTCATAGCAGATAGTGAGGACCAACGATTGATTCAAGAGATACACAATGCCGGAATAAGGATTTATCCAGTTGGGAAAGGAGCAGGTTCCGTAATTGCAGGTATTGAAAAAGTGAAAGAGTTTAATATGTTTGTTACTGAGCGTTCTTATAACTTGATGAATGAGTTAAGAAAATATGTTTGGGATAAAGATAAAGACGGAAGATATATAAATCAACCAGCAGGCGGTCAAGCTGACCACCTATGCGATGCCTTTAGGTATTACGTATATGGGGTTATCCTTGGAAAGATTCAGAAGCCAAAAGATTTAACAGGAATATTCACACACTAAAAATATATACTATGACACTCGAAGAAATATTATCACTCCCTGACATAGGGCAGAAAATAAGCTACTTGAAGAAAGGTAGGAAGACCGAGCTTCCCGACCGCTGTAAACTTTGGGATGATTGGAATCCTGAACGCCATGAAATTATGGTCGATAAGGATAAGTATCCGGATAGAAAAGTTCTTGAGAAGGAAGCGGAAAAGGTTTTCGATGAAAAGGCTGGCAAGACCTACGAAATTGAAGCGAAGTACAAGACCGAGCCGGTGAATCGTATTTCCATCCCTTTGGAGCAGGACATCGTGAACATTCAAACCGCTTTCACTGTCGGTACCGAACCGTCGATGGATTGTACTCCTACTGATGATGACGAAAAGAAACTATTTGATGCTGTCAAGGCTGTATTCAAATCCAACAAAATCAAGTATCAGAATAAAAAGATTGTCCGTTCTTGGCTTTCCGAACAGGAGATAGCTGAGTATTGGTATGTTGCCGATGATGATTCTTTTTGGGCGAAGTTCTGGAAGAAAGTAAAGACTACATTCGGTGGCAAGGTTAAACCCACCAAGAAGCTAAAAAGTGTGCTATGGTCTCCATTCAGAGGAGACAAGCTCTATCCGTTCTTCAATGATGAAGGTAAGATGATTGCTTTCTCCCGTGAGTACAAGAAGAAGCTCATGGATGATTCGGAAATTACCTGCTTTATGACTATCACAGATAAGGCGGTTTATCAATGGGATTTGTCTAAAGGATACGAGGAAAGAACCTCTTTTGCTCATGGATTTCCTAAGTTGCCAGTTATCTATGCCTATCGTCCCGAACAGTATTGCAAGAAGATTAAGACCTTCCGCGTGAGATTGGAGAAACTTCTTTCCAACTATGCGGATTGTATCGACTACCATTTCTTCCCGCTGCTGAAACTGATTGGCGATGTCGAGGGTTTCATGGGTAAGATTAAAGATAGGATGGTGAAACTCACAGGAGAAGGTGCAGACGCTCAATATTTGACATGGAATCAAGTTCCGGATACGGTTAAATTCGAAGCTGAAACGCTTACTAATATGGCCTACGATATGTCGAACACTCCACGTATCTCTTTCGAGACATTAAAAGGTGTTGGCAAAGCATCCGGTACGGCTTTCCGCTTTATGTTCATGGGTGCCCATATGAGCGTAAGTAATCATGCAGAGGTGATAGGAGAGTTTCTGCAACGAAGGGTCAATTTCCTTGTTTCCGCTTTAGGATCTATCAATCCTTCCGAGTTTAATAAGGCATCGCAGACGATTGATATCGAAACAGACCTTGTTCCGTACATGATTGACGATTTAAACGACAAGGTTGATACTGCTGTCTCCGCTGTAGCTGGAAATATCTGGTCTCGTAGGGAGGGGATCATGTTCGCTGGGAATGCAGATCGCATTGATGAAGAACTCAAAGAAATAGAGGAAGAACAAGCTGCTCAGAAAAATGAAATCTTAAAAACAGAACATAAAACAGCTTCTTAGTTAGAAAAAATGCGGGGCTTATAATTCTTGATTTTAAAAATAGAACAGTTTGCGGTTACTCCGGTGGGGTAACCGCTGTTTTTTATATCATGTCATTCTTATTTTTATTGCCCAAAAGTTGCTCAACTGATAAACATTTGCTATCTTTGTTACATGAAAAGAAAGATAACAGCATATGAAAACTATTATAAGAACTTTTTTGATTCCTTGGATACAGGTACTCAAGAAAAAGTGCTGTATGGTTTGCTTTTATTAAAAACTCAAGACAGATTGCCTGCTAAGTATGTAAAACTTATTCGTGATGGATTGTTTGAGTTGCGGATAGAGTGGCAAGGTAATATTTATCGGTTATTCTTTTGTTTCGACGAGGGACAAATAGTAGTACTATTCAATGGTTTTCAAAAGAAATCACAGAAAACTCCAGAGAGTGAAATAAAACAGGCATTAAAATTAAAGAAAGAATATTATGAGCGAAAAAGAACTAAGAATGTTTGATGTTGATGCGCAATTAGATGCGGTATTCGGCAAAGAAGGAACCCCGGAGCGTCGAGCTGCCGAGGATAGGGCTAATGCTTTCTTTACTGGGCAAATTATTGAAGAAGCCAGGAAGAAGGCAAACATGACGCAAGCGGAGCTGGCTGAAAGGATCGGGACTAACAAGTCTTATATTTCTCGTGTAGAGAATGGGAGAACTGAACCTAAAGTTTCTACTTTTTACCGTATTGCTTCCGCTTTGGGGCTGACTGTTGAGTTAACCCCTGCTATGTGATGGAAACAGTGGAAGTGGTTGTAGAACATACAGGAAAAAATTTGAGCGCTTATATTGAAGGCGCTCCGGTTATTTCTGTAGGCAATGACATGAAAGAGGTAGAGGACAACATGAGGGAGGCGATAGAGTTGTACTTGGAGGATAACGCTAGCCCGCTTGAGATCCTAGCGGGGGGGAGTTGAAGTTCAAGATAGACGCTGCCACTTTCATCAATTATTACAGCGGCATTTTTACCAAGGCCGCCTTGAGCCGGATCACGGGTGTCAATGAGCGTCAGCTGTGGCATTATGCGGCGGGAGTACATAAACCACGCCGTCAGCAGCTAGAGAAGATCCAGAAAGGTATCCAGTCCTTAACGAAGGAGTTGGCGGCCATTAATTGTTATAATTAAATCATATCATTATGAAGGAGATAAAGAAGAGGGAGTATTTATCTAAATACAAAAGAAAACAGAGGGAAATAAAGAATCTGAGTATGGCGGCTCAGATAGCTCTAGATACAAGAAAATTTGAAATAGAATTATATTGGAAAAGGGCTGCTTATTTTTGGGCTTTTATAGCTGCGGATATTGCGGCTTTTGCGCTTATATATGCCCGAATGGAAGAAAATGGTGATTATAAGAAATTTATTCTTATGATTATATTTTCTATGTTAGGTGTTTTCTTTTCAGTTGGGTGGTATTTTGCTAATAGGGGAAGTAAATATTGGCAAGAGAATTGGGAAGATCATATAGGTGTATTAGTGACTAAAGAGGCCGGGCCGATCTTCAAATATCATAAGGCCCCTAATGACCCCTTTTTCAAATTGAATGGAAATTATCCTTTCTCTGTATCGCGAATAAATCAATTTCTAAGCTTACTTACTGCAATATTTTGGTTGGGGTTATTTGAGTTTTCTTTATGTTGTACTATGGCTAAAACGGGTATATCTGTATATGGTGTAGTACTGTCAGCAATAGTTAGTTTCGTTGTTGTTATAATGTTGATATGGTATATGTATTATTTTGTACGCAACGATAAAGCAAAATTGATAGGTGTTTGTGATAAAGATACGATTTTTATAAGGCAATAATTGATGCTATTTTAGGCGTGATCCCTCCCCGGTTTCACGCCTTTTTTATTTACTTTCCCACAATCGCCCGATTGTGGTTTTCCAACTCCTTAATTATTTTCCTTACACCTACTTACTCGCTACTTTTATACCGTATTCACGACAATGGATTGATTGTCGTGAATGGGAAGCCTAAATATTTATCAATCATCTGTATTGGTGGTATTTTTACTTCCACTAATTAAAATTCGAATTTAATAATTCATACGGTATGAAAGAAAAGATTTTAGCATTACTCAAAACCAAATTCCCTGGGGTTGATGAAGCTACTTTAATCCGGATCGCAGAGAAGAAAGCGACTGGAGTAACGGACGAAAGCCAATTACAGACGATTGCGGATGGAGTAAGCTTTCAGGACGTGTTAAATTCCTATGGTGATTTCCGAGCTAATGGTGCAGTAGCTTCCGCAGTTACTAACTACGAGAAGAAACACGGCTTGAAGGACGGTAAACCAATCGAGAATCCCAATCCGAACCCTAATCCCAATCCAGGTCAACCAGACATGGCAAAAATGATCACTGAAGCTGTTAAAGCTGCTGTGTCCACAGAATTGGCTGGATTCAAACAGAAAGAAGCGCAAACCATCAGGGAGGCGCAGATTCAGGAAAAGGCTAAGGAGTACGGTATTCCCGAAACCCTTGTTCCCATGTTGAAAATTTCTGATGATGCAGACTTAGATACTTTTTTTAAGGATGCAAAGCAGACATTTGCCAATAATGGATTTCAAGGAGTAATTCCTCCCGAATCAGCAGAAGCGAAGATGAAGACTGAAACAGAATCTATCGTCAATATGATTAACGAGGGAACAAAAACGATTGTAGAACAAAACAAGAATTAATTATGGCATCAGGATTTAAGTACGATTTGGTCCCACCTGTGGAAACGGAAGAACGCTATGACGTTCAGACTGGAATCCGTAGACGTGGACCGTACAAGCTTGTAACAACAAACTTGGTAGAGGGAAGCCATCTTCCTTCTTTTGTGCCGATTTATGCAGACTTGAAAAACAAGTTCGCTTATCCGGTGAGAAATGTAAAAGTGATTGAAGCTTATGCTTCCGGTACTACTGTTAAGGTAGCTAAGAACTCACTGGCTTATGTGGGTATGTTCTTGGGAAGCGGCGAGAAAGGTGCGAAAGTAACTGCTATTGACAAGTCGAATGCCGGTTATGATGAACTGACCATCGAAGCCGCTTTCGGTGGAGCTATCGCAAAAGATGCAGTTCTATTTGAAGCTGCCGCCGTTGATGGCTTAAAGCAGAAATACACCGCAAACTCCGCTCTTTATGAGAGAACGAAGGTTGAAAGCGGTATTGTGTTGGTGGCACTGCTTCGCACAGCCGCAGAAGTTGAGCCAGAGAAATTGGTTATGCCGTTCTCTGAGAACGACAAGGCGAATTTGAAAGGCTGGTTTGAATTTAACGAGTAAGGAGGTAGACTATGTTTTTAACTATTGAAACCCTATTTAGTGACGCAGGCATTGTAAGTGCCATCATTCAGCGTGTTAACCAGACGCGCAAGGATACTATCTATTGGATGCAGTATCTTACCTTCCGTCAGGTAACCACCCGTGTGTTCAAGGACTATATCGGTCAGATTTCCGGTGTGATGGCTGGTTCTATCAACTCTCGATACGGAGAGAAACCGATCCGTGAACGTCGGAATATAGGCTCCGGATATGGTGAAATCGCCTACCTGGGTGATGCTTACCAAATGTCTATTGACCGTCTGTCTGAATTGCAAGATTTGATTGATAAATTCAACCAGGCGAAGACGGCGGATCAGGCTGCCGCTATGAATGAGATTGTGAACTTCATCCAGGATGATTTCCGTCAAACTATGCTCGCAGCTCATAAGCGTATGGATATTGTTGTTCCTTCTCTGATCATGACAGGTAAGGCTCTTGTAAAAAATAAAGATGCTGCAAAGACAGAGCAGAATGCTCCCGATTTGTTGGAAATTGAACTTCCTTTCAATTTCATTACTCCAGTAGCGGCTGATGTGATTGTTGACGGAAAGAGTAAGTTCATTTCTTATATGAGAGAGAAACTTCGCTCTATAGCTCCTGATTATGGAGTCTATCAGAAGATGATTATGACTCGTGCCACATTCAACAAGAATGTGCTTGGTTCATCCGAATTTGGCGAGCAGTATAAGATGATTCTCGGTTCCAACGAGATGAAGTTGAGTACCGGCTTGATTTCCTCTTCTCTTGCTTCCGAAGTATTCCGAGGTATTGGTCTTCCGGCTATTGAAATCAAGGAAGATTATGTGAAAGACCAGACAGGTAAGAACGTACAGATTTATGCGGATGACCGTATTACTCTGTTATCGCAAGACCAAATCGGTTACATGCGCCATCATACTCCATACGAAAAGACAGATCCGGTACAGGGACGCACTTACACGCAGGCAGACGGTCAGATGCTTATCTCTAATTACCGTGATAAGAACGGCCGCTACATGGAATACACTGCTGAGTGGATTCCTCAGATCAGTAATCCGAACCTGATCACTAACTTTGATTTGTCAACCATTAACAATATCCCGCAGGGATAAGGAGGCAACTATGAAAGTAAAAGTAATTGATGTATTCCGTGATAAGTTCACCGGTCAGTTATACAATCCGGGTGATATCCTTGAAATCGAAGACAAAGCCCGTGTTGAGGACTTAGTAAATCGCCAGTTGGTCGAGATTGTAGTAGTGAAGCAAGAAGCCAAAGGTATTACTCTTTTTGAAAAGGAGTTTGAGAAAAAGGCTTTGGTTGAAGCATTGAAGGTTATCGGTGTTCAGGCAACTGGTACAATGGGCGAGAAAACCCTTTTGGAGAAAGTTGCCGGACTTGACGAAGAAGCGACTGTAAAACTGAAAGAGGCATTGGGCATATGACGGTAAACGACTACATATCACAGAAGTTCCAGACCTTCGGCATTCAGTTGTCGGAGGCTGACCTTTTGGATATGTGTCTGAACTCGAAGATAAGTGGAGAGGATGAGATGAACCAGGATTGCTACGATCGTGTCTCTGTAGCAATAGCGAAGTTCATCCCCTCTCTTTTGCTTCGTGCCACTTCAATCAGTGAAAGCGGCTTTTCTATGTCTTGGAACATTCAAGGGATAAAGGAATACTATTCATTCCTGTGCAAGCAGTATGGCTTGAAAGATGAATTGAGCAACAAACCTAAAGTAACCTTCTTATGATATTCGCTCCACACATATTGCAGGTCAAGGTCACTAAACCGATGGATAAGGATGATTTTGGTAGACCTATTCCCGGTACTGGTGGTGAAAGCTGGCAGGCTGTATGTAAGTGCCGTTGTGACGATAACACCACAAAAGAGTTTTCATCAGATAATGGCTCTGTGTATCGTCCTAACTATCATGTAGTATGTGAGAAGAGAATCACCATTAAGGCAGGCGATGAAATCCGTTGCATGAATGGTGAGAGCGTGAGAGGTCAAGGCGAGGTTTACACGGTAAAGAGTACGAACTACTTTAACTATTCGGAACTATGGATGTAGATTTCGATTTCTCCGATGTTGATCCCTTTTTCGATGAAGGGGAATGGGAAGTTGAGAAGAAGATGATTGATGTGGGCGATGAAGCCGTTAAGTACGCAGAGGAACACGGTAATTATCAAGACCATACGCTCACTTTGAGAACGTCCAATGATTACGATGTCGATAAAGACGGTTTGACGCTGGAAAATGAAGCTGAATATGCTTCATTCGTGGAATCTAAAGGATTTGATGTTTTGAGTGGTGCCGCTTTGTATGCAGAGAAACGATTAAAAGAAGAATTTGAATGATAGTATCTACCGACATAGGAAACATTCTCTACCGGGATTGCAAGGCTTTCGGGATAGATATAGTACCGGACGGGGAAACTCTGAAAGGTGAATTGAAGTTTGAAAGAATTGTTATCCATGCAAAGAAGCAACAGCCGGGTACTTATTGGAAGAAGTCTTTTGTTGAAGTGAATCTGTGTGTTCCCGATTTGAGCGATAATGAAGCCAGTACCATCCGTTTGAATGAGCTTGAAAGACAAGCTAACAAACTCTTTGATGATGTGGTAAGCACTTATGACGGCACCCGTTATCGCTACTCTATTGATGCAATCGGCACAGAAGCGGATACTGGTTTGAAGTGTCACTATGTGAATGTGAGAATTTTATTTGAAGTAATAAATGTAAAACTATAAAATTATGATTACAGGTGTTTATATTGACGAATTATATTATGCTGAACCGATCACAACGGTTGCTGATAAATCAAAAGGATTATCAGGGGCGGAGGTTGCTGCGATCTTGAAAGATGCTAAAACAAAACAAATTCCCAATGTACATGGCGAAACATTCAAGTACGAGGAAGAGGAAGCATCTACTACAAAATACAAGAACCAATTAACTGGTGAGGCTTATCGGGAAGATACAGTTCCAGGTGAGGTGAAAATCAACTTTACCATTGGTGAATATGATTACACAACCAAAGCAGAATTACAAGGTGGTGTGGCTACGAGCAAGTCTTGGGAAAGAGGTAAATATCAACCTATTCGCAAGTGCTTCATTGGAAAGACAAAAGATAACATGTATGTAGTATTTCCGAAAGCTTCTATTGTTGGTCGTGGCGCCAATACTGATAAGGCTATTGGTTTGGCTGTCACTGCTTCTCCGCTCTCTACGGGTGTAGAAGGATTGGCTTCAGAGAAATGGTTTGATGGATCTGAAGTGGTGACATCGGTTCCGGAAGGTTAGTAGGTAAATAGATTTAGTAACGAGAAAGGGTGGAAGTGGCTTTGTCCACCTTCACCCTTTTTAATTAGAAGATTATGAATCAAGCAGCAGAATTGGTGTCAGGTAGCCTGTTAGGTGAAAGTATGGCTACGATAATCATTGGAGGTAAAGTATATATGGTCAATCCTCCTGCGATAAAAGTTATTTGCCGCGCTTGCTCGGCTTTTGCAAAGATTGGGCTAGAAGGCGATTATACAAAATTAAGTGTGATTGGAGAAATACCGTGTAATGCTCCACATATAATCAGGGGGCTTTCTGCTTTGATCGTAGGTGATGTTAAGTATTGGAGGTGGAAGGCTTATAGGGTAAGTCGATATCTACAATCAGCCACGAACAAAGAGTTAAACGATGCCTGGGAGACTATTTATCCATTAATTGGTGGTGAGGATTTTTTCGCCTATGCGTTTTCCATGAAGAACGCCGTAAAAATGATAGCGAAGGAAAAGTTGTAGGAAACGAGACTATGTTAGGGCAAATCGCTTCATTCATGGAGGAACTTCATTTGTCATATAAAGAAGTCTTTGAGGTGATACCCTATCGTAATTTAATAATAATGCAGAAAGATAAATTGCACGAGGTTCACGGGGAGTTAATACAACGGAGTTCAGGTAAGGAAATGGTAGCAAGAAGGAGAGGTCAAATATGAGCAAATTATATTTCAAAGTAGGTAGTGACTGGCAAGAGGTTGTTCGTCTTCGTAATGAGATAACCAAGTTGGAAGCACAGATAAAGTCTATGGATGTAAATAAGGCTCCACAGGCTGTTGCTGTGCTTAATACCCAGATGCAACAGGCGAAACAACAAATGCAGGGGATGATAACTGAAGCGGCCAAAGCTGGTGCTGTTATGGAGAATAATTTTAAGCAGAAAATATTTGAAGCCTCACAGGGTGTAAATGGCTTTACCGAGAAGATTATTGCTCAAAAAGCAGTAGTTAAAAACGTAGAAGCTGATGTGATACGTTTGGGTGAAGCCTATCGTTCCGCCTTGAAGAATAATCCTTTCTCCGCTAATAGTAAGCTCTCCGAATATACATCTGCAAAGAAAACACTTAATGAAGAAAAAGCGGCATTGTTCGGGCTAACTCAGGAACAGGCTAATGCTCGATTGTCTGTTAAAAAACTTCGGGATGAATACGCATTGTTTAAAGACGATTCTCAAAAGATAGTCACCGTAAATGAGGGTGTGGGTGTATCATTTAAAAAGATACTGGCCGGCATCGGTGGAGTGGCGGCAATTAAACATTTGGGATCAGAGATTATCAATATTCGTGGTCAATTCCGGTCAATGGAAGTTTCTTTGAATACTATGATTGGAGAAATAAAAGCAAAGCCTCTTTTGACTGACATTAAGCAATACGCGGCCTTATCCCCTCTTCAATTGAAAGACGTATCTTCTGCTACTGAAATGATGATTGGCTTCAACATAGAAGCAGAGAAAACTCCGCGCTTCATCCGTGCGATCGGCGATATCTCCCGGGGCGAATCACAGAAGTTCAATTCTCTTACTTTGGCCTTTTCTCAGATGTCGGCTGCCGGTAAATTGATGGGGCAGGATCTTAACCAAATGATTAACGCAGGATTTAACCCATTACAGATTATTTCAGAAAAGACCGGCAAGTCCATAGCTCAACTTAAAGATGAAATGTCAAAAGGGACAATCTCTGCTGAAATGGTGCAACAAGCATTTATTGATGTCACATCAGAAGGGGGGAAGTTCTACAAGATGTCGGAGAACGCCAGTAAAGAAATGGCGGGGCAGATGTCTATGCTTCAGGATGCTATTGATAGTGTGTTCAATGAAATAGGACAGAACAATGAAGGCGCTATTGTCGAGGGTATTCAGATGACAACCAAGCTTGTAGAAAACTATGAGACGGTTGGTCGGATATTAACAGGACTGGTTGGGATTTATGGAACTTATCGGACGGCATTGATCCTTAACGCTGTTGTTGAACAAGGATTTAATAAGGCTATTTGGGCGAATGTTTCAGCCACAAAGGCTTATACTGCTGCACAGGTCTTATTGCAAAAAGTTCTTAAACTTAACCCATATATTGCCATTGGAGCCGCTGTCGTTTCTCTAGGTCTCGCCTTTTGGGCGTTAGCAGATCATACAACAGCCGCAGAAAAAGCACAGGCCAATTACAATAAGCGAAAAGAAGAAGCAGCTCAAGTTGAAGATAAACACAAACAGGAGATTGAAAAACTTATCACTACTGCTCAAAATGAGTACTCTTCATCAATAGATCGGGTCGATGCTTTAAATAAACTAAAGGATGCCTATCCTGGTATCATTCAGAAATATATTGACGAAGAAGGTCATTTAAAGGATATACTCGGGTATAAAAAAGAAATAGCCGAAATTGACGGTCAAAAGAAAGTCGAGGATACCGATAAAATTGTAGCAAACTATAAAGCTAAGATAAAGGCTATTCGAGATGAAATTAAATTTCGTCGCCAAAGTATTGGGTTTGATCAATACATAAGTCCGACTTTCAAAGGTAAATCTAACAGTAGACTTGAAGAGGAAGCGAAACAACTAGAAGAGGATATTAAACCCTATGTAAAAGATCAGCGTCAGAATCGGTTAAACCAGTGGCAGATTGATCTTAAAAAAGAAACGGACACTAAGATCAAGACTGAACTTGACGAAGCAAAACGTCTACAAGCTATGCGGAAGAACAATCCTTTATATACTTTAAATATAATGGAGGGTTCTTTGCGTGGTCAGATATCGGGTGAAGAGTTGAATACCCGTATAGATGTTTTGCAATCAGAGCTTGATCTTCGATCCCCAAAGTCTGAAACAAAGAATAAAGCCTATTGGGAGAAAAAGAAAAAGGAAGCAGAGGCTGCTCGTGACGCTTTGGGGGTGGAAAAGCAAAATTCAAAAGATTGGAATGAGTATTCCCTGCAGATCAAGGAAGCTCAGAAAAATATAGATAAGTATTCTGACTCGAAAACGACTAAGCAAGAGAATCAGGCCGAAAAGCTTCGTAAAGAATCAGAGAAATACAAACTCCTTCTTGATAAGAATAAACGTATCCAGGATCGGGCGGAAGTCGATGCTCAGAATGAAATTACTCAAAGTATCATTGATGCTATGGAGAATGGTTCCGCTAAAACGTTAGCGCAAAGAGAACTCAATCACAAAAAAGAGATAGAAGCTATCCATCGCGAAGGAGAAGATCGGAAACAACAATTGATTGACAGTGCTAGAGCTGAATTTCAAGCCGATCCTGTTAATAAAAAAAGGAGCTTCAATTTTACCGAATTCCTAAAAAGCAAATCTGTTCAAGATCAATTTAAACGGATAGATGAGCAGACGGCTAGTAAACTGGGTACGAAAAATACTAAATATGTCCGTGGTGATGATATGGTTGAACTCCTTGATGAATACAAAGACTATACGGACAAACGTCTTATTATCGAAAAGAAATTTAATGATGATATTGCTGTACTACTAGAACAACGTAAACAGGCAGAGAAAAGTGGAAACACGGGTCAGGTAGAGCGGATTGATCGGTCTATTGCACAAGCAACGAGAGATAAAGGTAAATCGCTAATGGGATTGGATTATGAAAAGTTGAAACAATCCCCGGAATACGTACGTGCTTTCGAAAATTTAAGACAGACATCGACTGAAACCCTAGATTCTCTGTTATCCCAATTTGAAAAAGCTAAACAAACGGCGGCTCAAGTATTATCACCCGATCAACTTCGGGAATATACTACCACTATTCAGTCGATCATGGATGAACTGAATGAAAGGAATCCATTTCAAGCATTAGCGGATAGAAAGAAAGAGTTGGTAGAGGCCGAGAATGAACTGGTGGAAGCAAAGAGACAACTCGATCTTGTAAACGGTGGTGGTAAAATTGTTACCGGGGTAAAAAATTCAAAACTTGAAAGCGGAAAAATCAGTTTTGAAAATACTTATCTTTCTTCTGCTGAAGCTTTAGTAAAATATAATGAAGCCAAAGATAAAGCAGCCAAAGCTAGCAATCGATATCAGAAGGCAGAGAAAGAAGTCTCCGATGTCGTTGATAAACTATTTACCTCAATAAAAGATGTTGGTAGTACAATTGGTGGTACGTCTGGTGAGGTTCTTTCCTTTATTGGTGATATTGGCCTATTTGTAACAAGTTCTATTAATGCGTGGGAAACTGCAGCCAGTGCAGGCTCTAAGGCTGTCCAGGCTGTTGAGAAAGCATCTGTAATCCTTGCGGTTATATCTACTGTAATACAATTGATGGAGAAACTGTCTTCCTTGTCTAAATCTGCCTATGAGCAATATGAAGCATTTGCTGAAAAAGTTAAGGAAATAAATCTACTTACTGATGCCGTAAATGAATATCGCATAGCGGCATTAGAAGCACAACAAGTAGAAAATAACTGGTTTTCAAAGGATAATCTTCAGAATTTACGTGATTATCGAAAGTTGCATGAAGAAGTTGTCAAAACTTATTATGACAAAGCGGGTGAAGAACAAGCAATATATCAGAACCAAAAAGGAGGCGGTTGGTTAACTGGTGGGCTGAATGGTATAATGAATTGGCTTTCGCCTTTGGGGTGGTCTGGTATGTGGCAGAAGTGGACTAACCAAAATTATAAAGAGGGTACAACTGCAGCAATCGACAACCTTCGTATAGAGACAAGAAAAAAGAGCAAAGGATTTCTTGGTTCGGGTATTGGTGCTAAATCACAGAAAACCGAAGATCTTGCAACATGGGCTAAAAATCAAGGATTAGGAGACTTGTTTGATAAAGAAGGTTTACTGGATAAAGAATTGGCACAATCTCTTATTGATAATTACGGAGATAAGTTAGTTGGTCAAACAAAAGAGACTTTGGAGGAATTGATTAAACTTAGAGAGCGGTATGATGAGTATCTGGATCAGCTTCATGAATATGTTAGTTCTTTGTATGAGCCTTTGGTCGATAATTTTGTTGATAGTCTTTGGGATTGGCTTGATACGGGGAAAGATGCTTTAGCGAGCTTTAAGGAGTACGCTTCTGACACATTTAGAGATATAGTCTCTGATATGATGCGTTCTATTGTTCTCAGTAAAGTCGTCGATGGATTTGACAAGCAAGTTTCTGATTTATACGAGAAGTATGCCAAAGGGGATATTGATGAACAAGAGTTAATGAAACAGGTCGCAGAGAAAACAGGAGAACTCGTCGATAGGTATGAGCAAAATATGCCGACGCTTCAAGGTATTCTTGGTACTGTTAATGGCTATTTTAAAGATGCAGGAATTGACTTAAAAGATAGAAGCGCTTATTCTCAGTCCTCCTCTAAAGCTGTTTCTGTAACGGCTTCACAGGACTCTATTGATGAAACTAATGGGCGTCTTACTGGCATACAAATGGCCGAGGAAGAAATTAAGGCCCAAAACATATCTCAGTCCGAATCACTAAATATACTCACCGTTAAAGCTGATGCAATCTTATCCGTGAATGCTGAAACACGAAATATCGCTGATGAGATCCGGACTATTCAAGTAAACTCATATCTGGAATTACAAGAGATTCGTCAGAATACAGGAGATACTGTGAAACAATTGAAGTCTATGGACGAAAAATTAAAGAGTATAGAAAACAATACTAAAAATATGTAGTTATGGTAGACCTAATAATAAACGGTTTTGATGCACTTAGGCAATGGGGTGTGAGAATGGGAGACGGGTTTATTGATGCACTTTTTGCACCAGAACCTTTAAAGGAATTTATTGAGAATAAATCCAGGTTACTAAATGGGAAACAGGTCTTGTATAACGATCCTAAGATTGACGAGAGAGATGTAACACTTGTGTTTACTTTAGAAGGGGCATCGCCAGATGATTATTTATCAAAGTACACATCCTTTAAAACTGAACTACAAAAAGGCAAAGTAGAGATACGAGTTCCTGCTCTTGGTAATGAAGTATATCGGTTTACTTATTTACGATCAGCTTCTTTCGGATTGAATATTTCTCGTACTTTCTCAAAGATTTCGGTTAAATTTAATGAGCCTAACCCTAGCTCAGAGGGCCGGAAATAACTAATTACCCACAATTAAAGTCTTGTGGGAAATGGAAGCCCTATAATTTAGGGCTTCTTTTTTTTATCTCCGAACTTTGATGATATGATTGACATTAAGGGCATATCAGGAATAGTTCGTTATTCTACTGAAATCAATAAAGATTCAGTGTATAAATACACATTGATGAAAGAGGAATATATTCTTCTCAAATTCAGTGTTGATAATCCTATTTTCTTTAAGTTAGGTGATATATGTGATATTGAGGAAGGTTTATTTGAAATTATAAAACTAGATTTTCCCGAGTATAACAAAACTACTGGTGGTTATGACTATAATCTACGGCTAGATGCTCATTACTGGAAATGGAAGAACAAAATCTTATTTTATGATCGGCAAAAAGGAAAAGAAGCTAAATGGAGCCTAACGAGAACGCCGGATGCCCATATGTCGATTGTTTCGTCCAATATCGCAGAGCTTGGTTATACATATAAAGGCAAGCCTTATGTTTTTACGATGGATGCGACAGTTAAGATGGAAGCTATTTTTATTCAGTATGACAATACGAATATTATAGATGCCATCTCTATGATTGCTGAAGCTTGTGAATGTGAATGGTGGGTAAAAGAGAATTATATCTTTCTGGGTCATTGTGAAGATACTATCGCCGATGTTGTTACATTGGAGAGAGGAAAAGAATTATCTGATGACATGTCTAGGAGTAATAGTACTTCTACTTATGCAACACGTATTATAGCTTTTGGATCGGAAAGAAATATTCCTAAAAATTACCGTCCAGACAGTGACGATGTTGTTATAGAAGGCGTCGTTCAAAGAAGATTGAAACTTCCTGAAGGCATACCTTATGTTGATGCTTATCCAGATATGATGACGGAGGAGGCTATAGAGAATGTCATTTTTTTTGATGATATATATCCCAAAAGGATAGGAACTATATCCGAAGTTTCAGAGACAAGAGGAAATGTTGTTGATGATAATGATAAGCCAACGGGAGAGACTTACCCTATTTTTACAATTAAGGATACTGGCCTAAAGAACTTTAAAAAAGAATACTTGCTTGATGAACTTCGGCTTGTATTTCAATCGGGGAGTTTGCTTGGATTACATTTTGCTCTCGAATTGAAATCGAGTGATGATACAGGAACCGTATTTGAAGTCGTAAGAAATCAAGATTATGGCCAATACCTACCAAACGACACAATGAAACCATTGGTAAATGGCACATATATTCTATATGGCTATGATACCTCATTTATTTCAGATGTATTAGTCAGCGAAGCTGAACAAGAATTATTGGTGGAAACACAGAAATATATAGAAAAAAGTAAGATTGATCCGTCTGTATATAACTGTCCAACCAATCCAGTAAGGTGTGCGGGTTATATTGGTAACAAGCATGATCCAGCAAAAGAAATAAATTTAGGAATTGGTCAACGAGTAAAACTTGTCAATCCTGCATATTTTCAAGATGGCCGACAGTCTCGTATATACGGGTTTGAAAAGAAGCTGGATAACCCATTTGAATGCACCTATACCGTAGGCGAGTCAACTCAATATTCTCGAATTGGAGAAATTGAAAATAGACTTGATGAGCTTAAGTATAATGGAAATACTTACATAAATGGAGGGAATGTTTCTGGTGGTATTTATCATATAAAAACAAATGATCCAACTTACCCGACTGATCAAAATGCTTTTACTGCTCTCCGAACACTTGAAGAAATAAGGAAAAAGATCGAAGACAATACTGTCACTCTTGATGCCAGATATCTTCGTAAGGATATAGATGACTTTGCAGTGGGAAATATTGAGTTCCGGAAAAATATCTTTGTCCAGGGAGAAGCTGCTTTAACAAACGCCTTGATCGTAGAGTCTCTGTATTCCGATATCCATGCAGCCGATTTTGATGTCGCTGGGTTCCATTTGTCTGCGGATGGTGACGCTTGGCTGAATAACATCTATGCCAAGAAGGACTCTTATTTCGCGGGTAATTTGTCATCTCCTAATTTCTCATCTGGTTTTCCGTCCGGTTATGGTTAGGCGCTTACTTGGCGTGATGTTGTCAATGCAGCCGGCGTGGCAGCTAAAAAGACTCATTTAGAAATCGACGATCTGACAGTCCGGGGAATCATACGTGTGTATGAAATGGTAATCTCTCAGTTGCTTGGAGAAAATGGGACCCATCTCACCACCGATATGATGAAGATCAAGTCTGTTGACCTGGTGAATAAGATCATTTATTTGGATACCGAAGAAAATGAACTGTATAACCCGTTTTGGACGGATGACATATTGATGGTGCAACGGTTTAATGGCATGCCGACTCCGGAGAGTGATTATTATGTCACGAAGCAATATGAGTTTGCCGTTGCCGAAACACATATAGGTAGTACTGACGCTGACGGGAACCGGGTAGACTGGATAAAATACAAGAATTTTGTCGGAGATGAATCGCTTATAGCAGCCCGTGACACACTGGTCCGAGTGGATAATCTCACCAATGTTGATCGTAAAGGTATTATCAAACAAACGTCTGTTGAACCCGGTAGCCCATACCTGGATATCATCTACGCGATGAAGACGGACCCGGAGAACGCGATCCGGTCGAGGTACGGAAAGTTGGAAGGTCTCATAACGTCATATTGGGGACAGTTGTCTGGCTACGGTTTGATGTGTGACAATGCCTATTTGAAGGGGCACTTTATGTTACATACCGGTGAAGATGTCCTGACGAAGTTTGAGGTGATGGAAGGCTTGTTCCGTTCCGAGATATCATCTATAAAGACACAGATATCATCAAAGGATAACTACCTGTCGAATGCCTCATTTGCGAATAATACCGATAAGTGGTCTACGATAAATGAGCAGAATGTATTCTCTGTGGACGGTCGTATTGTGATGTTCAATGCAAACTTGTACGCTAATAAAAAACGAATTGCTGCTGTCGTCTCCGATGCCGGGCAAAAAGTTTTGCGTATCAAGAATAGCACGGTCCGACAGGTTAACGCAGACCTGGCAAACAAACCTTCGCTTGACATAAGCAGTGAGACTGTAGTGATCCCGACATTTTACGTATCACTTAAATATCGCTGCCTGGTTCCCGGCTTGCTGAAGGTCGGTTTTGCGGGCAAGGAACTGTATACCGAGGAAAACGTGTCCGCCTCCAATGATTATGTACTGAAAGAATTTAGCGGTAAATGGGACGGAACCGGCGACTTTACAGTTGAGTGCACTGGAGATGTCTACATCACCATGTTAGCTTTGACCACTGACGCCCTGGCTGATTTCAAACTGGAGATGAAAACGATCATTGAACAGACCGATGAACATATCAAGTTGTTGGGTGAAAAGATTGATAAAAATGCCGGTACAATCACTAATCTGGGTATTGAGCTTGACAACGTTAACGAGTCATTGAAACTGTATGCAACCAAGTCCACGGTCAATGATCTTGAAAGCCGTTATCAATCGTCTATGTTAGAACTTACTCCGGCAAAGATTAACGCGACCGTAAGCGAGCAGATTACTCGCGTGTCTGAGGTAGCCAAAGCGGCTGCGATCGCGGTAGCTAATAAGGCTCAAGAATCGGCCAATAAGGGGATTGCTGACGCTAAGGCTGCCAGTGATCGACTGACCGGTTGGGCGTCTGATGGTGTAATTTCTCCGCCCGAAAAATTAACGTTAAAGCAGGAGGCTAAGGACCTGGCATCGGAAAAGGTGGAGATCATAGCTCAGGCGGGTAAATATGGTTTGACTACGACCGGTTATGTCAACGCTTATAATGCTTATCTTGGTGAACTGAACTATCATAGTACCGCGACACCGGAGAATATTTCTATTCGGACAACATTCGCAACTTATCAAACCGCTTACTATAATGCGCGTCAGTCTATCCTGGATCAGATTGCAGCTAAAACTAAACAGTCTGCCGAAGATTACGCCGACAATGTGGGTAAGACGATAAGTGCCAGTCTGAACATAGAGAAAGGCCGGATTGATGCTCTTGCCGGTAAATTTGACGCTAATGGCAAACTGATCGAGGGAGCCGGTTGGATTACCACGACACAGGGAAATACGCTGTGGGCTAACAAATCAGCCTTTGATACTTTGACTCAAACAGTATCAGATCATTCTTCTAAATTTAATGTTAATTCGTCTTGGATATCAGGTCTTGTTTCTCGTGTGACTATTGCTGAAAACGGAATTAGAAGCCTTAATAATGCTGGGTTTATAACAAAGGCCGACGGCAATAGCTGGTGGGTAGCTTCAACGGACTATACCGGGACGTCTATTGTAAATAAGATAAATCAAAGTTCTACTACAACGAAAATATTAGCATCCAAAGTAGACATTCAAGCTTACAATTTGAATCTGATCAGGAACTCAGGTAATTGCCAGAATACGGCTTATTGGCAAGCGGACGGTAGTGCCTCTAATTTGTCAGTATCTAACGGTTCCATATCAATCAACTTCTCAAATTCTTATGGGCGACTATACAATCGAAGTTTGGCTGGTGTAAAGTTAATGGGAGGTCGAAAGTATACATTAAGATTTAGTATGTATTCATCAATTACAACAAGCGTACCCATTTGGATAGGCTCGTATCAAAAAGATATATCAGTTGTATCAGGTGATAGAGAGTATACTTGGACATTCACAGTGTCAAGTAATACAGATGCACAATTCTTTTGCTTGTATTGCCAAACATCTTGCCGGATGATGGTCAACTGGATAAAATTGGAGGAAGGAGAATATGCTACAGCTTGGACACCGAACCCTAATGATTCGATTTACTCTCTTGATTCCGATTTGGTAGCTGCTTTGAATGGAACTACTATTTCCGGAGGATTACAGCTTACAACTAAGATAAAACTGGGACTGTTGTCAGGTGGAGCTTGGTCTGAGCAGGGCGGCATATCTGCTAATATAGATAATATCATGTTATGGGCGGGAGGAACCTATGACCAAGCTAAAGTTGGTACAGCTAAAACTATATTATATCATGATGGATCAGGAAAATGGACCGGAAGACTAGAAAGTAACTCAAATGGCAATAGAATAATAATAGATCCTTCGGAAAGGGCATTGAGTATGTATACTAGCGATAACAAACAAGTTGCAAATTATGCTTTTTATGAAAATTTGTCAGAGTCAGGTGCTCGTATGCAATTTAATACATATAGAAATGGCTCTGTAGTTGCTCAAACACTAATATATGGAGGAGATATTGCTTTATGGCCACCATCGGGAGGCTTTCCTGCATTTAGAGTAATTCTTCAAAATACAGACAATACAGTAAACTTTATTATAGACCCTAGTAGGCTACCTACATCAACTAGGGAATATGGTCGAATATACAGAGATGGAGAGTATTTAAAAATTAAAACATAACACATTAAACAAGAACATCATGAAAGTAAATTTTAATCAGGCATTTAAGAGTTTTGACGGAACGACGATCACTGAAACAGTCGAAGACGGTAAGGGTGTAAAAACTAAGGACAAGATGATTTCTACGATGGTAGCATCATTTCTCTTTTTGGGTGAGGGGTTAACCTCGGTGGAAGAAAAAATGATGGCTGCAAATTTGTCCCAACGTATTTACACAGCTAAAGAGCCGATCGAAATCAGTTTAGAAGAAGCGGCCCTTATCAAAAAATTGGCAGGGAATCTCATCGCCGGGGCATATGCTCAGGTTGTAAACCTATTAGAAAACAACTCTAAAGAATAAACATTATGCAGATTAGTAGTGATAAAAGAGAAAGAATAGGAGTAACAGAGGTGTCGGCAGGAATCGTTAATACCTATACGTTTACTCAGGAAGCCGGACAGGAAGTAGCAGATATCAATATTGTATCGTCCAAATCAGGGAATAAAGTGGCTGGAACTCATTACATGGGTACTTCAAACCGCTTGTTGATCGACGTGACAGATTATAAGTATCTGGCACTCGAAGAGCGTAAAGCTGTTATCACCACATTGTTGGATGATATTAATGGTATTCTGGCTGAAAATAAAACGGATGAAGCATGACAAACTTAACAGACATAGAAAAACAAGAGCTAGCCCAGGAGATAATGAATCTCCTGCTCGCTATGTCTCAGGGGGTTGGTGATGGAGACGTTGAAATAGTCCAGACGCTGGCCAATATCAACTCGTTGCTCGCTTATCATAAGACCGGCACACTGGTCAAGATCGTAGAGGCACCGTTGTCGCTCTTACAGGTCGGAATACAACGAACTGAAACACATCTTCAGTGGAAGCTTGGTTCAGGAGCCTGGCAGAACATTATACCTTTGGCGGACCTGATGGGTAAGGACTTTAAGTTTTCTGACTTTACTCCGGAGCAGCTAGCCTTATTGACTTTGACCTTTGAAAAGCTAACTCAGGAAGAGAAAGAAAGCTTGAAACTGAAATTTTCCGATCTCTCAGAATCTGATATTGTCTTACTCCAGAAGCCAGCTACGGACGCGGCCGCCGAAGTTTTACAGCGGATGACTCAAATTGAGAAAGACGCTAATCAGAAGATTACTGATTTGACGACTTTCGAAACCACAGCCAAAGAGCAGGAGGTAGATCGTGTAGATGCCGAAAAGAAACGAAAAGCCGAGGAAGGAATACGGAAAACCGACGAAGCAGCCCGGGTCTCTGCCGAGGAACTGCGCGAACAGGGTGAGTCGAATCGTATAGCTGAAGAGGGTAAGCGTGTGTCCGCAGAAGAAATCCGTGACAGTGCAGAGCAGGCCCGCATCAGGGAAGAAGGAACCCGGAATACGCAGGAACAGGCTCGTGAGGATGCCGAAGACGCCCGTGTTTTGGCTGAGAAAAACCGCGTTACTGAAGAAGGTAAGCGCGATGCTGCCGAAGCTTTGCGTAATCAGTCTGAACAGAACCGTGTCACGGAGGAAGGAAAACGTGATATTGCTGAACAGAATCGTGTAGCGTCGGAAGTTGGTCGTGGGGATGCTGAAAAATCACGTATATCTGCCGAAACAGGACGAGATGAAGCTGAAAAATTGCGTATCTCTTCTGAGGCGGACCGAAAGACGGAAGAAGGTAAACGCGATGCAGCAGAGAGGGCACGTATCGAAGCCGAAGCTGCTCGCGTTGAAGCCGAAAGACTCCGTGTTCAGGAAAGTAAGGAAGCAGTAGATAATGCCAAATCCTCTGCCGGACTAGCGGACTTGTCTGCTGCTGCTGCCCAGGAAGCAGCAGACAAACAGCCCATTTTCGATACTTTTGGTTATGTATACTTTTGGAACCGTACATTAAAGGATTATGTCAAGAGTGACATAAACCTAATGGGAAAACCATTTAGTATAGCAGAAACATATCCTTCGGTAGAAGCTATGAAAGCGGATGCCGATAATGAAAAAATCCCATTAGGATCTTTTGTTGCTGTTAGTATACCAATACCCGATGTCCCTGAAGGAAGTGATACAGAAGAGCCAGATACGGCTAAACTCTACATAAAGAATGAACACGATGGTGTAATCAGTTTCAATTTTATCGTAGATATGTCCGGTGCACGAGGATTTACAGGTAAAACACCGCAAATTAGTATCGGATTGGTAACTAAAGGTGAAAATCCGTTTGCCTCTTTATCTCCTGATGGAACAGATACAAATGGAAACCCTAAATATTTATTGAATGTCGTATTACCGAAGGGTGATAAAGGCGATAAGGGCGACAAGGGCGAACAGGGCGAACGCGGTACACCGGGCGCGAAGGGCGATTCCGGCATCGGCGTTTCAAATGCATATGTGAACGATGCGGGACATCTTATCCTTGTAATGTCCGACGGCTCGACTATCGACGCAGGTGCTGTGTCGGATACTACTCCCGTAATTCCAAAAACCTATACAGTAACATTCAAGGACTGGAACGGCACGACTCTGAAAACCGAGATGGTAGCTGAGGG
>OGIE01000466.1_pt1 | contig 60370 bp, 42 predicted proteins | sample 1571581 | NCBI WGS metagenome assembly OGIE01 (sample SAMEA2582021, study PRJEB24529) | metagenome | biome: Human gut stool | place: China | collected 2011 | reverse complement strand
GGAATAACGCAGGTGTCCCATGTAAACCTCACCTGCAAAGGGAAGTACGCTCTTTGCATATTCTGCATCGTGCAATTGTTCTTTTGTCAAATCTTTAAAGTTGCTCTGCACCGTATCGAATATTTCGGTAATGGCGCTCGAACCGAGTGCACGCTCGCGAAACATGTATTCTTCACCGGGATTGGCTTCCAGCTTTACGCAAGCCAGTCCTGCACCTTCCTGTCCGCGGTTATGCTGTTTCTCCATCAAGAGATAGAGTTTGTTCAAACCGTACATCCATGTGCCATACTTCTGTTCATAGTATTCCAGAGGTTTCAACAGGCGTATCATGGCGACGCCACATTCATGCTTCAGTTCTTCCATCTTATACGTTATTGTTTATAAGTTTTGCAAATGCGAATTTAGCAATTAAAATACAGAGTTTATAGAGTTTAGCATCTATTCTGCATGAATCTATTATTCAACAGTTACGCTTTTCGCCAGATTACGGGGCTGATCCACATCCATGCCTTTACACACGGCAATGTGATAAGCCAGTAATTGCAAGGGTACCGTAGTAATCAACGGGTCGAGACACTCAATTGTTTCCGGCAGCTCAATACAAGTATCGGCAATCTTACTGATGACCGTATCCCCTTTCGTTACCAGAGCAATCACTTTGCCCTTGCGCGCCTTTATCTCCTGAATATTACTCAGTACTTTCTCATAAAGCCCGTTCTGCGTAGCAATCACCACCACCGGCATCTCCGCATCCACCAGTGCGATAGGTCCGTGCTTCATCTCAGCAGCCGGATACCCTTCGGCATGAATATAAGAGATTTCCTTCAGTTTCAATGCACCTTCCAGGGCTACGGGATAGGAATAACCACGCCCCAGATAAATGAAGTTATGGGCATAAGTGAATATCTTGGAAAGCTCAGCAATATCCTTGTTCAGTTCCAGCACCTCTTTCATTTTGTCGGGGATGCGGTTCAATTCCTCTACGATGGCAAGATACTGCTCCTCACCTATGGTGTTTTTTTCTTTGGCAAGCGTCAATGCCAGCATGGTAAGCACAGTCACCTGTCCCGTAAATGCCTTGGTAGATGCTACGCCGATTTCCGGCCCCACGTGGATGTAAGAGCCTGTGTGTGTAGCCCTCGGAATAGATGAACCGATAGCATTGCAAATGCCGTAAATAAACGCTCCACGACTCCGTGCCAACTCCACAGCAGCCAATGTATCCGCCGTCTCCCCACTTTGTGAGATGGCAATCACTACATCGTTGCTATCAATCACCGGGTCGCGGTAGCGGAACTCCGAAGCATACTCCACCTCCACCGGTATGCGGCAAAGGCTTTCTATCAGATGTTTCCCGATGAGGGCAGCGTGCCAGGAAGTGCCGCACGCCACGATAACGAAGCGTTTAGCCGCCAGCAAGCGTTCTTTATAATCTATCACGGCGGAAAGCACCACATTCGTATGCTCCACATTGATGCGTCCGCGCATACAGTCGTGAATGCAATCGGGTTGCTCAAAAATCTCCTTCAGCATAAAGTGCGGATATCCGCCCTTCTCCAACTGCCCTAGGTTCAGTGCCACCGTCTTCACTTCGTGAGGACACTCCACATTTTTCAGGTTCACCACTTTCAGTTGCTCCCCGCGACGTATCACGGCAATCTCTTCATCTTCCAGATACACCACTTTATCCGTATATTCCACGATGGGCGTAGCATCCGAAGCCAGGAAGAATTCATCTTCACCGATACCCACCACCAGCGGACTGCTCTTGCGGGCGGCAATAATCTCATCCGGGTTGTCTTTATCCAGTACGGCAATAGCATAAGCGCCTATCACCTCGCGCAAGGCCAGTTGCACGGCAGTCAGCAAATCAATGTTTCTGGATTTCTGGATGAATTCTATCAGTTGCACCAGTACCTCAGTGTCTGTACTGCTTTTGAATGAATAGCCTTTTGCTTGAAGTTTTTCTTTGAGAACGGCGTAGTTTTCGATGATGCCGTTGTGGATGAGAGCGAAACGTTCGGAGGAAGAATAATGAGGATGGGCGTTAGCGGAACAAGGTTCCCCGTGCGTAGCCCAACGGGTATGGGCAATTCCGATGTTACCGGAAATATCTTTTTGAGTAACGAAAGTTTCCAGTTCCGAAACCTTACCTTTCGTTTTGTACACGTTTAATTGTCGGTTATCACTGATTAATGCTACCCCTGCACTATCATATCCACGATACTCCAATCGCTTCAATCCCTTGATAAGAATGGGGTAGGCTTTTCTTTGACCAATATAGCCTACTATTCCACACATAATATATTCAGTATTTAATTCTGCGCTGCAAAGATAAGTATTCTCCGGAACATAAAGTTTATATTTTCTCAATTTATTCATCAAAAGAATAGAAAAAAGTTATTTTCATGTCAAAATGTTAACAAAAACAAACTTATTAAAGCAAAAGGCTTTTGCTTGCAAATTCATATCAAGCAAAGGAAATTTAGTTTTATATTGAAAGGAGATAGCGGGAAATTCTTCCAATCCGACAAGAGGAACACTTTCCCATATTGCCAAATTGCCACGTTGCCATATTGCCATTTGCATAGGCGGTGGCAATTTCACCGCTAAAAATCAAATATAATTCGTACATTTGAGGCGCATAACAAACGACACTATAATTTTACTATAATATGAAAAGTACTTTTTCTAAAGGATGGCTTTCTATTCTTGTTGTATTGGGAGTTTTAATGATTGACCAAATCGTAAAGATAGAGGTTAAAACAAATATGAGCTATGGCGAGAGCATACGCATCACCGACTGGTTTTATATTCATTTTGTAGAAAACAACGGCATGGCTTTCGGAATGCAGATAATGCCTAAGGTTATCCAGACTGTTTTGCGTATCTTATTTTCCGGTATCATTATATGGTATATTTCCATACTTGCAAAAGCTAACTATAAGCGCGGCTATATTGTTTGTGTTTCATTAATACTGGCAGGAGCCATTGGAAATATCATTGATAGTATCTTTTATGGTGTTATTTTCAGCAAGAGTACATTCACCGAGATTGCAACGTTCGTACCTCTGGGACATGGATATGCCGACTGGCTATATGGAAAAGTGGTAGATATGCTCCACTTTCCTCTTTTTGAATTTAACTGGCCTGATTGGATACCATTCATAGGAGGAAATCATTTCCTATTCTTTAGTCCGGTGTTCAACATTGCAGATGCGGCTATCAGTTGCGGAATATTCATCCTGATCTTATTCTACTCAAAAAGTTTTAGTAATAGTTACCATCTGGCTAAAACTGAATTTAAGAGACTCTTAAAAAAATAACCATCTCCGTATCCGGTCCGTACCAACTCCGTACCTGCTCCATATCTATAGGAAGAGGGCTGGTACGGAGTTGATACGGACTTGATACGGACCGAATACGGAGATGATATGGAGATTACACGGAGATGGTACGGAGATACTACGGAGCATATACTTTATAAAATTGCCACGGACTAACGTTTTGGCAATTTGGCAACGTGGCAATTTGGCAATATGAACTACCATTGACCTACTCTTTCTTTGGGATAAAGACACGATTCACTCCCTTTTATGAAAATGTTATGAAAGGTTTGTAGATACTTATACCTACCCGGTCGATGTGCTCTTTTAGTGCTTCGTTCGTGATGTGTTCATAGATTACCACATCAAAGAAATAAGGCAATATAGAATCTTCAAAAGCTGTGAGCAAAGCGGATAATACATCTTTAGAAATCGGACCTTTTACCGCAAGATCGACGTCAGAGCCGGGTTTATAATTTCCCTTAGCCCGTGAACCGAAAAGAATTGCTTCCCGAACTTCTGCAAACTGGGAAAGAATATCGGTGATTCGTTTTCCGTTTGCCACACTCAACCCATATTTATCCCACAGGATACTATTCATTAATTCTGGTTTTGAAGTTATTGTAAAATTCTTGAAGGATGAAGAAATAGCGTTCGTATATATCTTTAAGGACACGAGCTATAATTTCGTCATCATAAATATGGACGGCTAGGTTACGGTCTGCCAGTGCTTGCAACCAGTCTTCTGCATTTGTGATATAGCCACTTTGAAATCCTTGCCGAATGGTTTCACGAGGAGACCGCAAAAGGAATCCTTCCATTTCTAAATAGTCTTTCAACGTTTTCCAAGCAAGTTCAAATGTATATTCATAAGTCTGTACAAGTCCGGACTGTAACAAATCATCATCAGGAGTAATTCTTACTATTTCTATTGCACGCGATAAACGATTGAACGCTTTTTCATAATTCTGAAAGCGTTGTTTCCAGCGGATATCTTGATTATCGGTTCCTAAAATCTCCATCTTTCTATATTGTTATTATTGAATGCTGTCAATTGTGATACAAATATAGCGCTTTTCTTTTACTTCACAATGATTTATTAATTGTTCGCAAGTTGTAAAGCCCGAAGTGTATGCAAAAGGTTGTAACCTAATATCTGGTATTTTCACTTCAGCAGTAGGGAGTTTTGCACTTCTCCATGTCTTTATAGATAAATACTTAATTTATTAACTTAAAAAAAGACTATATGAAAAAAGAAGAAAGCCTCCGTCATTATCTGCCCGCCATCGGCTATGCAATGATTATACTCATTATGTTCCAACTAAGCATGCCTGCTTATGCGCACCCACAAGATAAAAAGGGCGATAAATCAGCACAAAGTACCACCGTCTCAGGACATAGCATTCTTTTAAACGGCATTGGCTTGGCTTATAGTTATGAATATGCTTTTGCTCCCCGGGCAACCCTTGTGTTCAGTGCAGGAAGTTCTTACTCATATGGGAAATTATTGGGCCTGGAGATGGACTCAGACAATGGATTTTATTTCTCGACGAAAGACTATCATCTGGTAACCGGAGATATTGCCATAGAGCCACGTTTTTATTATAACTTGCAAAAACGGCACCGGAAAGATAAACGCACTTTTGGCAATTCAGGAGGTTATCTGTCGGTAAACTTCGGCTATTCCTTCCCGATAGCCATTACAAATGGGTGGAAAGCAGCATCCATTTACACCATCACCCCCTACTGGGGATTCCGCAGGGTATGGAAACATTTTCAGCTTGATCTGGCGGGAGGTGTAGGATATAATGGCTCGACCAACGGCACTTCGAGTATACGCCCCACTTTGAAGATAGGATTGGGATATAGATTCTGATAATACAGGTCAGCACAACTTACAACATATTATAGAATAGACAGTTTTAATTATAATACAAAATAAAATACGATATTTTTCTTTCAATCCATAACATAACCCCTATTAGTAGGAATTTTATAAGTTAGAATTTTATCCATTATTACATCATTTTGAAACCAAAACAATATCTTTGCCAAACAATTTGATAGCAATAATAGGTATTACCACAGAATAAAGTAAATTCAAAAGGATGAAAGAAGAACTTTTTAACAACAAAACAAAGGAAAAGACTGGTCGACCAAGAACCGGACAAGGACAACAGTCCGTTTGCCAGCGACAGCCCAATCAGTTGGGTTTGTATGACGCAGAAAACGAGCATGATGCTTGTGGTGTGGGGATGCTGGTGAATATTCACGGAGGTAAATCGCACGAGTTGGTGGAATCGGCATTAAAAGTATTAGAAAATATGCGCCATCGCGGTGCGGAAGGTGCGGATAACAAAACCGGAGATGGTGCCGGAATCATGCTGCAAATACCGCATGAATTTATTCTCCTGCAAGGTATCCCCGTTCCCGAAAAGGGAAAGTACGGCACGGGACTTCTGTTCCTGCCGAAGGACGAAAAAGACCAGTCTGCCATTCTGAGCATCATCATCGAAGAGATTGAAAAAGAAGGATTAACACTGATGCACCTGCGCAACGTGCCCACCTGCCCCGAAATACTGGGTGAAGCGGCACTTGCCAACGAACCGGACATCAAGCAGATTTTCATCACCGGATTTACGGAAAGCGAAACGGCAGATCGTAAGCTCTACATAATAAGGAAGAGAATAGAGAACAAAGTGCGCAAGGGGGACATCCCGACACGGGAAGATTTCTACATCGTCTCACTGTCCACGAAGAACATCATTTATAAAGGCATGCTCTCTTCGCTGCAACTGCGCAACTACTTCCCTGACCTGACCAACAGTTATTTCACCAGTGGACTGGCACTGGTACACTCCCGCTTCAGCACCAACACCTTCCCCACCTGGGGACTGGCACAGCCCTTCCGCCTCCTGGCGCACAACGGTGAAATCAACACCATCCGCGGCAACCGTGGCTGGATGGAGGCTCGCGAAAGTGTGCTCTCCTCCCCTTCGCTGGGCGACATCAAAGAGATACGCCCTATCATCCAGCCGGGCATGAGCGACAGTGCCTCACTGGACAATGTGCTGGAATTCCTCGTAATGTCCGGCATGAGTCTGCCCCACGCCATGGCTATGCTGGTGCCGGAATCCTTCAATGAGAAGAATCCCATCAGTGAAGACCTGAAAGCCTTCTACGAATACCATTCCATCCTGATGGAACCGTGGGACGGCCCTGCCGCACTGCTGTTCAGCGACGGACGTTTCGCAGGTGGCATGCTCGACCGTAACGGATTGCGTCCGGCGCGTTACCTCATCACACACAACGACATGATGGTGGTGGCAAGCGAAGTAGGCGTCATGGACTTCGAACCGGGAGACATCAAGGAAAAAGGTCGCCTGCAACCGGGCAAGATATTGCTGGTGGACACCGAGAAGGGAGAAATTTACTACGACGGCGAACTGAAAAAGCAACTTGCCGAAGCCAAACCTTATCGCAGTTGGCTGGCAACGAACCGCATCGAACTGGATGAGCTGAAAAGCGGTCGCAAAGTGGAACATTCAGTGCCCGATTATTACCGCATGCTGCGCACCTTCGGCTATTCCAAGGAAGACGTCGAACGCCTCATCGTCCCCATGTGTACCACGGGTGCCGAACCCATCAACTCTATGGGTAACGACACGCCGCTTGCCGTGCTCTCTGATAAGCCACAACTTCTATATAATTATTTCCGCCAGCAATTCGCACAGGTCACCAATCCGCCCATCGACCCGATACGCGAGGAACTGGTGATGTCACTGACGGAATACATTGGTGCCGTAGGCATGAATATCCTCACGCCCAGCGAAAGCCACTGTAAAATGGTGCGCCTCAATCACCCCATCCTGAACAATGCACAACTGGACATCCTTTGTAATATCCGCTACAAAGGGTTCAAGACGGTGAAACTACCCATGTTGTTCGAGGTAGACAAAGGACGTGCCGGACTGCAAGAAGCACTCACCACACTTTGCAAACAGGCGGAAGAATCTGTCAGCGAAGGCGTAAACTACATTGTACTGACCGACCGTGATGTGGACGCCACCCATGCAGCCATCCCTTCATTGCTGGCTGTCAGTGCCGTACACCATCACCTCATCTCGGTAGGAAAACGCGTGCAGACGGCACTGGTAGTGGAAAGCGGTGAGATACGCGAAGTGATGCACGCCGCCTTGTTGCTGGGTTTCGGCGCCAGTGCCCTGAATCCGTACATGGCGTTTGCAGTGATAGACAGGCTGGTAGCGAAGAAAGAAATCCAACTGGACTATGCTACGGCAGAAAAGAAATATATCAAATCCATCTGCAAGGGATTGTTCAAAATCATGAGTAAGATGGGTATATCCACCATCCGCTCCTACCGGGGTGCGAAAATATTCGAGGCGGTGGGATTGAGCGAAGAACTGAGCAACGCTTACTTCGGCGGATTGAAGTCCACTATCGGCGGTATCCGTCTGGATGAGGTGGCACGGGATGCAATTGCTTTCCACAATAATGGCTTTGCCGGACAAATGGAGGATTTGCTTCCGAACAATGGCTTGTACGCTTTCCGCAAAGACGGCGAGAAGCATGCCTGGAACCCGGAAACCATCTCAACCCTGCAATTGGCTACGAGATTGGGCAGCTATAAGAAGTTCAAGGAATTTACCCGGTTGGTGGACGAAAAGGAAGCACCTATCTTTCTGAGAGATTTTCTTGATTTCCGTCATAGCCCGATACCCATTGATAAAGTGGAATCGGCGGAAAGCATCATGCACCGTTTCGTGACGGGTGCCATGAGCTACGGTTCTATCAGCAAGGAAGCACACGAAGCGATGGCTATTGCCATGAACAAGATTCATGGCCGCAGCAACACCGGTGAGGGTGGTGAAGACAGTGCCCGCTTCGCTCCGCGTGAAGACGGAACTTCCCTGCGCAGCGCCATCAAGCAGGTAGCTTCCGGACGTTTCGGCGTGACAACGGAATATCTGGTGAATGCCGATGAAATACAAATCAAAGTGGCACAGGGTGCCAAGCCGGGCGAAGGCGGTCAGCTTCCGGGCTTCAAAGTGGATCAGGTGATTGCAAAGACGCGCCACTCCATACCGGGAATCTCTCTGATTTCCCCACCGCCCCATCACGACATTTATTCCATTGAAGACCTTGCACAGCTTATTTTCGACTTGAAGAATGTGAATCCACGTGCCAAAATCAGCGTGAAACTGGTGGCGGAAAGTGGTGTGGGAACCATTGCCGCAGGTGTGGCAAAGGCCAAAGCCGACCTCATCGTTATTTCCGGTGCAGAAGGGGGAACGGGGGCTTCTCCTGCTTCCAGCATCCGCTATGCCGGTATTTCGCCTGAACTTGGTCTGAGCGAGACGCAACAGACACTTGTACTGAACGGCCTGCGCGGGCAGGTGATGCTGCAAGTGGACGGACAACTGAAGACAGGCCGCGACATCGTGCTGATGGCAATGCTGGGAGCCGAGGAATTCGGTTTCGCCACCAGCGCATTGATTGTGCTGGGTTGCGTCATGATGCGTAAATGCCATCAGAATACCTGTCCCGTAGGTGTGGCAACGCAGAATGAAGAACTGCGCAAGCGTTTCCACGGACGGAGCGAATATCTGGTGAACTTCTTCACCTTTCTGGCACAGGAAGTACGCGAGTATCTTGCTGAAATCGGCGTGGAACGTCTGGATGACATCATCGGACGCACCGACCTTATCGTAAGAAAGGGACAAGGAGAAAAGGCAATAGAGGAGAACCCGAAATTTGAGCTTCTCGACTTTTCCAAGCTTTTGGCACGCATCCCGAACGATGCCGCCATTCGCCACACCATCGACCAGCAACATGGCATCGACCACGTGAAAGACGTGGAAATGCTACATGCCGCCGCCGAAGCCTTGGAGAGCCAGAAAGAAATCTCACTGGAATACACCATTGCCAACACTGACCGTGCCTGCGGAGCGATGCTCTCCGGTGCCATTGCCGCAAAGTATGGTGAGGTAGGTCTGCCAGCACACACGCTGAACGTGAAATTCAAAGGTTCGGCAGGGCAGAGTTTCGGCGCATTCCTTGTAGCGGGTGTTAACTTCAAGCTGGAAGGTGAAGCAAACGATTACCTCGGCAAAGGACTGTCGGGCGGACGCATCGCCGTTCTGCCTCCGGTGCGTAGTAACTTCCAGGCCGAAAAGAATACCATTGCCGGAAACACCTTGCTTTATGGTGCCACAAGTGGTGAAGTATATATCAACGGCCGCGTAGGCGAACGTTTTGCCGTCCGCAACTCCGGCGCCACTGCCGTAGTGGAGGGCGTGGGAGACCACTGTTGCGAGTATATGACGGGCGGACGTGTCGTAGTCCTCGGCTCTACGGGACGCAACTTCGCAGCCGGTATGTCGGGCGGTGTGGCTTACGTCTGGAACAAGGACGGTAACTTCGATTATTTCTGCAATATGGAAATGGTGGAACTCTCACTCATCGAAGAAGCTTCATACCGCAAGGAATTGCACGAGCTTGTCCGCCAGCACTACCTCTACACAGGCTCCAATCTGGCACGCACGATGCTTGACGACTGGAACCGCTACGTGGATGAGTTTATTCAGGTAGTCCCCATCGAGTACAAGAAAGTACTGCAAGAGGAACAGATGCGGAAGCTGCAACAGAAGATTGCGGAGATGCAACGCGATTATTAATTAATAATTAAAACCTAACAATTTGTCCAATCATGGGAAATCCAAAAGCATTCTTAACCATACCACGGCAGGAAGCGGGCTACCGCCCTGTCCACGAACGCATCACCGACTTCAGTCAGGTGGAACAGACTTTGAACAGCCACGACCGCAAACTTCAGGCATCCCGTTGCATGGACTGCGGTGTCCCCTTTTGCCACTGGGCATGTCCGCTGGGCAACAAGCAACCCGAATTTCAAGACGCACTCTATAAAGGCCGGTGGCGTGAGGCTTACGAAGTTCTCGCCACCACCAACGACTTTCCCGAGTTCACGGGACGCATCTGCCCCGCCCTCTGCGAGAAATCATGTGTACTGAAACTCTCTTGCGACGAGCCCGTCACTATCCGTGAGAATGAAGCCGCCATTGCCGAAGCGGCCTTCCGCGAGGGCTATATCACTCCTATCCGCCCCGAACGCAATGGAAAGCGGGTGGCCATCATCGGCGCCGGTCCTGCCGGATTGTCTGCCGCATGCCGACTGAATGCCCGGGGGTATGAAATAACTATTTTCGACAGCAAACCCATGCCCGGCGGATTATTGCGCTATGGTATTCCTAATTTTAAACTCGATAAAGCAGTAATCGACCGCCGCATGCGGGTGCTCGAAGCCGAAGGTATTCAATTTGAGATGGGCGTAACGGTAGATGTGCAGAAACTTCCCGCAGGCTTCGACGCCTACTGCATCTGCACCGGAACCCCGCAGGCACGCGACCTCGCCATCCCCGGACGCGAGCTGAAAGGTATCCACTTCGCCCTTGAAATGCTGGCACAGCAGAACCACATCCTTGACGGAGAAACCTTTCCGAAGGATAAACTGGTGAATGCCAAAGGGAAGAAAGTCCTCATCATCGGTGGTGGAGATACTGGGTCGGATTGCATCGGCACAAGCATCCGCCAAGGAGCCGCGAGCGTGACGCAGATAGAAATCATGCCGCAACCTCCCGTAGGACACAATGCCTCTACTCCCTGGCCGCAATGGCCCGTTGTACTGAAAACGACTTCAAGCCACGAAGAAGGATGTACCCGTCGCTGGAGCCTTGCTTCCAACCAATTCATTGGGAAGAACGGCAAAGTCTGCGGCGTAGAAGTGGAAGAAGTGGAATGGGCAACGGCACAGGATGGCGGACGCCCCACTATGAAGCCCACTGGAAAGAAAGAAGTCATCGACGCCGACATGGTGCTGCTGGCTATGGGCTTCCTGAAACCGGAACAACCGGAGTTCCCGGAGAACGTGTTTGTGGCAGGAGATGCTGCCAGAGGTGCGAGTCTCGTGGTGCATGCGCTGGCTGACGGACGCAAGGCAGCGCAGAAAGTAGATGAATACTTAAATAAGTGATGAGTGTTTAGTGATGAGTGATTAGTAGGCTGCGCTATTGGTGCTTATCACTTATCACTAAACACTTATCACTAAATACTTATCACTAAACACTAACCCCTAATCACTAAACATCATGTGTGGAATAGCAGGTATCTTCAACATCCAATCTCAATCCCAGGAATTGAGACGCAAAGCGCTGAAAATGGCGCAGAAAATCCGTCACCGCGGACCCGACTGGAGTGGTATCTACGTAGGTGGCAGTGCCATTCTGGCACACGAACGTCTTTCCATCGTCGACCCCGAAAGCGGTGGACAGCCTTTGTATTCATCGAACAACAGGCAAATCCTCGCCGTGAACGGTGAAATCTATAACCATCGCGAAATCCGTGCCCGTTATGCCGGAAAATACGCTTTCCGGACAGGTTCGGACTGCGAAGTTATCCTCGCCCTCTACAAAGACAAAGGCATTGACTTTCTCGAAGAGTTGAACGGCATCTTCGCCTTCGCCCTCTATGATGAAGAAACTGATGATTTCCTCATTGCCCGCGACCCTATTGGAGTTATTCCCCTCTATATAGGTCGTGACGACGAAGGCCACATCTACGTGGGCAGCGAACTGAAAGCCCTCGAAGGCTTCTGCGACGAATACGAGCCCTTCCTTCCCGGTCATTACTACCGGGGCAGCGAAGGCAAAATGCAACGCTGGTACAAGCGCGACTGGACCGAATATGACACCGTAAAGTCAGACGACACCGCCGCCCGCCATGCCACACGTCAGGAAATAGACAATGTAAAGCTCTCTCTTGAAGCTGCCGTACAGCGCCAGCTCATGTCCGATGTTCCTTACGGGGTACTCCTTTCCGGTGGGCTCGACTCCTCCGTCATCTCCGCCATTGCCAAAAAGTACGCCCGCAAACGCATCGAAACCAACAACCAAAGCGAAGCCTGGTGGCCGCAACTCCATTCCTTCGCCGTCGGCCTGCGTGGTGCACCGGACTTGATAAAAGCTCGTGAAGTGGCCCAGTATATCGGCACCGTTCACCACGAAATCAACTACACCGTGCAGGAAGGCCTCGACGCCCTGCGCGATGTGATTTATTTCATCGAAACCTACGATGTCACCACTGTCCGCGCTTCCACACCGATGTACTTGCTGGCGCGTGTCATCAAGAGTATGGGTATCAAAATGGTGCTCAGTGGCGAAGGGGCCGACGAAGTCTTCGGCGGATACCTCTACTTTCACAAAGCACCCACCCCGCAGGCTTTCCACGAAGAGACGGTGCGCAAGCTCTCCAAACTGCACATGTATGATTGCCTGCGTGCCAACAAAAGCCTTGCTGCATGGGGTGTGGAAGGGCGTGTACCTTTCCTTGACAAAGAATTTCTGGATGTGGCCATGAGCCTGAGTCCCGCCGTCAAGATGTGTCCGGGCAAAGAAGTAGAGAAACGTATCGTCCGCGAAGCTTTTGAGGATATGCTGCCCGCAAGCGTGGCCTGGCGACAGAAAGAACAATTCTCGGACGGCGTGGGCTACAACTGGATTGATACGCTGAAAGCCATCACCTCTGCCGCTGTCACCGACCACCAGATGGAGCATGTGGCCGAACGCTTCCCCATCAATCCGCCACAGAACAAAGAGGAATATTATTACCGCAGCATCTTTGAGGAGCACTTCCCCAGCCGGTCGGCAGCTCTCAGTGTTCCCAGCGTCCCCAGTGTGGCATGTTCCACAGCCGAGGCCCTTGCCTGGGATGCTACACTACAAGGAAAAAATGACCCGAGCGGACGCGCTGTAGCCGGCGTGCATGAAGCGGCATACATATTATAAAATAAGAATGCCACACTTCAATAAGTAGAATGCCACATCTAAACAGACGTAATGCCACACTTCAACGGTTACGAAGTGTGGCATTACATGTATTTAAGTGTGGCATTGGAAACGATGAAGTGCGGCATTCTGTCATTCAACAATCCACTTCTCTATATTCCTTGTTTTATTGCTGAAATTCACACCTATTTTGAATAATTTCCTCGGATCTGCCTCAAAAGGAAGAGCATACTGCTTTTCTTTTATCTGTTGTAAAGCTTCCTCGGCAGTACCTTCCAGTTTGAATTCCATGACGTAAATGTAATCGGTAGTCTTCACCACCAAGTCCACCCGCCCTTCCGAAGTGTGATACTCCGCCTGTGTGTAGAAACCTACCAGTTTGAAGACGATAAACAACACATTTTGATAATGCAACTCCAAGTCTTTCACCAATTCATAAGGTGTGTCGGCAAAGAAGCTTTGCAACCTCTTAAAGAAAGCGTTAGGTTGCCCGGCACGTATCTCACGAACAAATCTTTGTATCTCAAACGGCGCTTCCAACTGGTTGAAACGGGTATAGAATGGCATCAGAAATCTGATAAAGCCCTCTTCCACTTCCCGGTTCGGGAAACCGAGACGATAAAGACCGAATTCCTTATCATACCCCTTTATCGTAAGATATCCGCTCTGGAAAATGACCGGTATGGGTTCATCGTCGCCATAAATACAATTCAGCACGTCAGCATTTGTTTCTTCATGCGCCATACGCTCCAAGTCGTAGTGATTGCGTTTCAGCAACTCCACAAGATAGGTAGGCGTTCCGGTTTCAAACCAGTAGTTGCCGAATTTCATCTTAAAGAATGTATTCAGCAGACTGAAAGGATTGTAAATACCGTCAGTGTTTTCCGTAAAGTGATAACCGTCATAGCATTCTTTCAGCTCATTGCATACTTCCTGATACGTCATTTTCTGCGCGGCTGCCAATTCGTGCAGGTCTTCTTCAAAATTAAGATGGATCTCTTTCTCGGTGATTCCACAGATGGAAATAAACGGCTCGTCCATGGAGATGTCATTCAGATTGTTCAGGTCACTGAACACACTGACTTTGCCGAACTTGGTCACTCCCGTCAGCAGGGCAAACTTGATGCAGCCGTCCATGGTTTTCAGTACGCCATAGAAAGGTTTCAGAGTGTTGCGGAATTCTCGTTGCAGTTCCTCATTGCCGATAGCTTGGAGCAAGGGTTTGTCATATTCGTCGATGAGAATGGCTACACGCTCGCCGCTTTGCTCATAGGCTCGTCCCACAACTCCTGCAAAGCGCAGGGCAAGGGTACTCTCAGCAACACCGGTTCCATAAAGCTCTTCCCACTTTGACAAGTTGCTGTCCAGTATCTTGTCCAGACTATCCGGTGTATCATATTTCCCGATATTCAAGTCCAGATGCAACACAGGGCGTTTCACCCAGTCTTTTTCCAGAGTTTCCACCGCCAGACCTTCAAATAAGTCCCGTTTTGCTTCAAAATAGGCTTCGAACGTGGAAATAAGCAAGCTCTTCCCAAAACGGCGGGGGCGGGAAAGGAAGTAGTAACTGCCGCTCTTCACCAACTTATACATCAATGCGGTTTTATCCACATAAACGTACCCTTCTTTGCGAATTTTCTCAAAGTTCTGTATCCCGATGGGATAAATCCTGTTGCCCATGTTCTTGTCTCCTTATACTATAATAGTACTCATTAATGCTACAAAGATAATGCAAATCGAACACAGAACTTTCATGCTTGCATGAAAAATTTATGCTGAGATGCAGCTTATCTTCTTCAAAGATAACAATGTTTTCCGAAACAAAATATTCCGTTGCATTATTTACGATGTATCTCCTCTTTCATATTCCCGATTTATTCCCTACCTTTGCCCCGCTTTTTTCGAAAAAGCAGAATTCGTTCAATTCGTTTTTGGGTTAAACTTAATAACGCTTATGCAAAAGTCTGACTGCATCATCGGTGTGGAGCATGTATCGAAATTCTTCGGAGACAAGGCTGTACTGAATGATGTAAACCTCTCTGTCCGTAAGGGCGAATTTGTAACTATCCTGGGCCCCTCCGGTTGTGGCAAGACTACCTTGCTTCGCCTGATAGCCGGTTTCCAGACAGCCTCGGAAGGCATCATCACCATCGGTGGACGTGACATCACCCAAACACCGCCACATCAGCGTCCGGTGAACACCGTCTTCCAGAAGTATGCTCTCTTCCCCCATCTGAATGTGTACAACAATATCGCTTTCGGACTGAAACTCAAGAAGATGCCCGAAGCCACCATCGGCAAGAAGGTAAAACAGGCACTCCGCATGGTAGGCATGACGGATTACGAAGACCGTGACGTCGACTCCCTTTCCGGCGGACAACAGCAGCGCGTAGCCATCGCCCGCGCCATCGTCAATGAGCCGGAAGTGTTGCTACTGGACGAACCCCTCGCCGCCCTCGACCTGAAAATGCGCCGGGACATGCAAATGGAACTGAAAGAGATGCACCAGAAGCTCGGTATTACCTTCATCTACGTCACCCACGATCAGGAAGAAGCCCTCACCCTGAGCGACACCATCGTCGTGATGAGCGAAGGCCGCATCCAACAAATAGGCACCCCGACCGACATTTACAACGAACCCATCAACTCTTTCGTTGCCGACTTCATCGGCGAAAGTAACATCCTGAACGGACTCATGCTCCAGGATAAGTCAGTCTCCTTTGCCGGACACGAATTTGAATGTGTGGACAAGGGCTTCGGCGTCAACACTCCTGTTGATGTCGTCCTCCGCCCCGAAGACATCTATATCTTCGAGCCCTCTGCCGCCGCCCAACTGACAGGTACCGTCACCTCCTGCATCTTCAAAGGCGTGCACTATGAAATGATGGTGCAAACCAACGAAGGTTACGAATTCATGGTGCAGGATTACCACAGTTTTGAAGCCGGACGCGAAGTGGGCCTGCTTGTGAAGCCCTTCGACATCCACGTCATGAAGAAGGAACGCACTTGCAACACTTTCTCCGGACGACTGATTGACGAGCAGCACGTCGAATTCCTTGGTTACACCTTTGAGTGCACTGAAGTGCAAGGCATCGAGCCGGGCAGTGACGTACAGGTAGAGATTGATTTCCAGAATGTCATCCTCGAAGACAACGAAGAAGACGGGCACCTGACAGGTGAAGTAAAATTCATCCTCTACAAAGGCAACCATTACCATCTCACCGTGTTTACGGACTGGGACGAAGATATCTTTGTCGATACTAACGACGTCTGGGACGACGGCGACCGCGTCGGCATCACCATCGCTCCGCAGAACATCCGGGTGACGAAACCCTCTGCTATTGTTGAACCCACTAATAAGAAAGGAAGTGCTCAGTAATATATCCCGCTTCTTCATGCGCCGCCGGAACTGGACTGTTCCCTACGCCCTGTTTCTCGTCATCTTCGTGGTGATGCCCTTATTGCTCATCGTGCTCTATGCTTTCACGGACGCCGAAGGCGCATTTACATTCGCCAACTTCCGCAAGTTCATGATGCACCCCGAAGCCATCAACACATTTGTTTACTCCATCGGGATAGCCGTCATCACCACGCTGGCATGTTTCATACTGGGTTATCCCGCAGCATATATCCTGAGCCAGAAACGCTTCAACACTTCCCAAACCATGGTCGTACTGTTCATCTTGCCTATGTGGGTGAACATCCTGATACGCACACTTGCCACCGTGGCGCTGTTCGACTTCCTCAACTTGCCGTTGGGCGAAGGTGCGCTGGTGTTCGGTATGGTCTACAACTTTCTGCCGTTTATGATATACCCCATCTACAACACGTTGCAGAAGATGGACAGCAGTCTGATAGAAGCTGCCCAGGATCTGGGGGCTACGCCTCTGCAAGTGTTCCGGAAAGTGATTCTGCCTCTTTCCATGCCGGGCATCATGAGCGGTGTGGTGATGGTTTTTATGCCCACTGTCTCCACTTTTGCCATTGCCGAGTTGTTGACGATGAATAATATCAAGCTGTTCGGTACCACCGTGCAGGAGAGCATTTATAATGGAATGTGGAACTACGGCGCTGCCCTGTCGCTCATCATGCTGTTGCTGATTGGTGTCACTGCCTTATTTACGAACGAGGACGACAGTGCTCAAAATGAAAGCGGAGGTGTGATATGATGACACGTATACTTGCCAAGGGATATTTGTGGTTGCTGTTAGCTTTGCTTTATTCACCTATCCTTATCATAATGATTTTCTCCTTCACCGAAGCCAAGGTGTTGGGCAACTGGACCGGATTCTCCACTAAACTATACAGCTCCCTCTTTACAGGCGGCATGCACCACTCGCTGATGAGTGCCATCTGGAACACGTTCGCCATTGCGCTGATTGCGGCCACGGCATCTACTTTTCTGGGTAGTCTGGCAGCCATTGGCATCTTTAACCTGCGCTCCCGTGCCCGCCAGGTGATGAACTTTACCAATGCCATACCGATGATGAATGCAGACATCATCACAGGTGTGTCGCTGTTCCTGTTGTTTGTCAGCTTCGGCATCTCGCAGGGATTCACAACGGTGGTACTGGCACATATCACTTTCTGTACCCCGTATGTAGTGCTCAGCGTCATGCCACGCCTGAAAAAGATGAATCAGAACGTTTATGAAGCTGCCCTCGATCTGGGAGCTACGCCTTTCCAGGCATTGCGCAAGGTCATCTTTCCTGAGATTCTGCCGGGAATGATAAGCGGTTTTATCCTCGCCTTCACTCTTTCCATCGATGATTTCGCTGTGACTATTTTCACCATCGGAAACGAAGGTCTGGAAACGCTTTCCACCTATATTTATGCCGATGCACGCAAGGGAGGATTGACTCCGGAATTACGTCCGCTGTCAACCATCATCTTCATAACGGTATTAGTATTGCTGATTGTGATTAACAAGAGAGCAGAACGTTCAAAGAAAGAATAAAAATAATGAAGAAATACATATCCCTCCTCCTCTGCCTCCTTCTCCTCGCCTCCTGCACCAGCTCCGATGAGAAGCGCAGCCGTGTCCTTAAAGTCTACAACTGGGCCGACTACATCGACGAAAACGTCCTTGCCGAGTTCCCCGCCTGGTACAAAGAGCAGACAGGCGAAGACATCCGCATCATCTACCAAGTATTCGATATCAACGAAATCATGCTCACCAAAATCGAGCGTGGTCAGGAAGACTTCGACCTCATATGTCCCTCGGAATATATCATTGAGCGTATGCTGAAAAAGGATCTCCTCCTCCCCATCAATCGCAACTTTGGTAAAACCACGGATTACATCCCCAATATCTCCCCTTACATCCGTAAAGAATTGGAGAAAATCAGCCAACCCGAGCGCCATACCAACGATTACGTTGTTCCCTACATGTGGGGCACTGCCGGCATTCTCTATAACAAGAAATTCAAAACTCTCGAAGAAGTCAGTACCTGGGGTTGCCTTTGGGATGCTGTCAACCGTGGTAAAATTCTGATGAAGGACAGCTATCGCGACGCTTATGGCACTGCCATCATTTACGCCCACGCCCGCCAGCTTGCCGACAGCACCATCACCGTGGAGCAACTGATGAACGACAATTCCCCCGAAGCCATCGCCCTGGCAGAGCAATACCTGAAATCAATGAAACCCAATATTGCCGGTTGGGAAGCCGACTTCGGCAAAGAGATGATGACCAAGAACAAGGCATGGCTCAACCTCACATGGAGCGGCGATGCCGTCTGGGCCATCGAAGAAGCCGAAGCCGTGGGTGTCAGCCTCGACTATACGGTTCCCCGTGAAGGCAGCAACATCTGGTACGATGGCTGGGCCATCCCCAAGTATGCCCGTAACGTGAAAGCCGCCAGCTACTTCATCAACTACCTTTGCCAGCCGGACATCGCCCTGCGCAACATGGACGCCATCGGTTACGTCAGCGCCGTAGCAACCGCTGAAATCATGGAGGCAAAGATTGATACCACCCTCGAACTGTTCTCCGACCTCAGTTATTTTTTCGGCCCCGGAGCAGACAGCATTCAAATCAATCCTATCCAGTACCCCGACCGTAAAGTAGTAGAGAGATGTGCCATGATTCGCGACTTCGGCGACCGCACGGAACTCGTTCTCGAAATGTGGAGTCGCGTTAAAGGCGACAACCTGAACACCGGCATTGTACTCCTTATTTTTGCAGTCTTCGGTGCACTCTTTGTCTGGATTGTATGGAAACGGATCAGTATCTATAAACAAAAGAAACGCCACCACCGTCGCAGGCGGCGTATACGGCGTTAATTATCATATAAATGAAACATCATATATAGGATTATTTCGTAACTTGCGGCGAATTTAAAATCAAGCACCTATGAATCTGAAAAAACTTTTATTCGCCTCTGCCCTATCCATTGCCGCATACGGCACTGTGCAGGCACAAAATACCCAAGTTATTGCCCACCGTGGCTTCTGGAAGACCGACGGCTCCGCCCAAAACAGTGTTGCCGCCCTAGTGAAAGCCGATTCTATTAACTGTTACGGCTCTGAGTTCGACGTATGGCTCACTGCTGACAATAAACTCATCGTAGACCACGATGGCGTCTTTAAAGGTGTCCGCATGGAAACATCCACCAAGAAAGAGTGTACTTCCATCATCCTCGACAATGGCGAAAACCTCCCTACCCTGAAGCAATACCTCGATAAGGCCAAGCAACTGAAAACCCGCCTTATCCTGGAGCTTAAAGCGCACAAGACTCCCGAACAGGAAACCCGCGCCGTAGAACAAATCGTGAAAATGATAAAGAAAATGGGGTTGACAGATCGTACTGAGTACATCACTTTCTCCCGCCACGCTTGCAAAGAGTTCATCCGTCTCGCCCCGAAAGGTACTCCCGTCTACTATCTGGAAGGCGATCTTAGTCCAAAAGAATTGAAAGAATGGGGATGTGCCGGACCTGACTATCACTTCAACGTATTTAAGAAACATCCCGAATGGATTAAAGAATGTCAAGACCTCGGCATGAAAGTGAATGCCTGGACAGTGAACGACGCCAAAGATATGGAGTGGCTTATTGGCGAAGGTGTGGACTTTATCACAACCAATGAACCTGTATTGTTGCAGGAGATACTGAAAAAGAAATAACTTTTTTAAAGACAGTAGCAAGGCATTTCCCGAAATACATTTAGTTACCAAAAACAATAAAACCGTTTCATAATGTCATTTATGAAACGGTTTTTTCATTCCATAAACTTCACTTTTCTGCAAAAAACAAGCATTCACCTCCTTTTTCACACAGAATGAATATGCGGAAATAATTCCATAAATAACAAATTAGCCAAATATCCCCCTGCAAACTTTTAAATTGAAACTTGAATAGCGTATATTTGCAGCGACTGAAAGATCAGACATCTAAAATAGAAATAAGGTATTGTTTCCATTAAATAATAATCAAAATGTCGTATCTTTGCATCGTGATTAAAACAAAAGGAAACATTAATTCACCAACAGAGTACAAAATGACAAGAATGATTAAATTCACCAAGATGCACGGAGCGGGTAATGACTACATCTATGTAGACACCACGAAATACCCCATCGAAAGTCCTGAAAAACTTTCGGTTGCATGGAGCGCCCCGCACACAGGAATTGGAAGTGACGGTCTGGTACTTATCGGCAGTTCGGACAAAGCTGATTTCAACATGCGCATCTTCAATGCAGATGGCTCCGAAGCCAAGATGTGTGGCAACGCCAGCCGTTGCATCGGCAAATACCTATATGAATATGGACTAACCTCAAAGACAGCAGTCACCCTCGATACTCTTTCGGGCATCAAAGTACTGAAACTTCACGTAGAAGACGGAAGAGTGGATACCGTCACCGTGGACATGGGCACCCCTGCCGACATGCAGGAACAAACCGTAGAAGCCTGCGGACGGCCATTCACCGGAACCACCGTATCAATGGGAAATCCCCATCTGGTAATCTTTGTAGATGATATAAAGGAGATAGACCTCGAAAACATCGGCCCGAAACTAGAAAACCACCCGTTATTCCCCGGACGAATCAACGTAGAATTCGCCCAAGTACTTGAAAACGGTAAAATCCGGATGCGGGTATGGGAAAGAGGCTCGGGTATCACCCAAGCCTGCGGAACAGGAGCTTGCGCCACCGCCGTAGCCGCCGCCCTCACAGGAAGAGCCGGAAGAACATCAGACATCATCATGGATGGAGGCACTCTCACCATTGAATGGGACGAAAAAAACGGGCACGTAATGATGACCGGAGGAGCAGTCCGGGTGTTCGATGGAGAAATAGAAATCCGATAATTAGATAGCGAAAAGTAGTAAACTTAAAACAACAAGAAAGTATGGCATTAGTAAATGAACATTTTTTGAAATTACCGGGAAGTTATTTATTTTCAGACATAGCTAAAAAGGTGAATACTTTCAGGATAACACACCCCAAGCAAGATGTCATCCGTTTGGGTATCGGAGACGTTACCCGGCCACTGCCACCGGCTTGCATCGAGGCGATGCACAAGGCAGTGGATGAGATGACAAACGCAAATACTTTCCGCGGATACGGCCCCGAACAGGGATATGATTTTCTGATTGAAGCTATCATCAAGCACGATTACGCCCCACGAGGTATTCATCTCAGCCCTACAGAAGTATTCGTCAATGATGGAGCCAAAAGTGATACGGGTAATATCGGAGACATCCTCCGCCACGACAACAGTGTGGGAGTGACCGACCCCATCTACCCGGTATACATAGACAGCAATGTAATGTGCGGCCGCGCCGGAGTGCTGGAAGAGGACGGCAAATGGAGCAACGTGACCTACATGCCTTGCACCGCCGAAAACAACTTCGTCCCCGAAATACCAGACAAACGCATCGACATCGTTTATCTCTGCTACCCGAACAACCCGACGGGAACCACGCTGACCAAGGCCCAGTTAAAGAAATGGGTGGACTATGCACTTGCCAACGATACCCTCATCCTGTTTGATGCAGCATACGAGGCATTTATACAAGAAGAGGACGTGCCCCACTCCATCTACGAAATAAAAGGAGCCAAGAAATGTGCCATTGAGTTCCGCAGTTTCTCAAAAACAGCCGGATTCACCGGAGTACGTTGCGGATATACCGTGGTTCCGAAAGAGCTGACGGCCGCCACATTGACCGGTGAACGCATCGCACTGAACCGCCTGTGGAACCGCCGCCAATGCACCAAGTTCAACGGCACCAGCTACATCACCCAACGGGCTGCCGAAGCCATATACACCCCGGAAGGTAAACGACAGATAAAAGAAAACATTGATTACTATATGAACAACGCCCGGACGATGAAAGATGGTCTGGAAGCAGCCGGCCTGAAAGTATACGGCGGCGTAAATGCCCCTTACATCTGGCTGAAAACACCGAACGGAGTCGGCTCCTGGCGATTCTTTGAACAAATGTTGTATGAAGCCAACGTAGTGGGAACACCCGGCGTAGGTTTCGGTCCCAGCGGAGAGGGTTACATCCGGCTGACGGCTTTTGGCAATCACGAAGATTGCACGGAGGCGATGAAGAGAATCAGGAAATGGTTGATGTAGAGAGAAGAGATGCTTCGACAAGCTCAGCATAACAGATAGTATCGACCAACCAAAAATATTATACTTAAATAACAGCTGTTTCACCGGACTGATCATCCGCAATTTTTCTAAACTTAAAAAGGTAAAAGGATATGAAAACAAAAAGCGTAAAATTAAAGGTAATAGCAATCGCATTATTATCAGCAACCCTGCCCTTCACGGCAAAGGCACAGGACAAAGTGGAAGCATCAGTAGGTGCCGACCTGGTAAGTGGCTACATCTGGCGTGGCACGGACTGCGGCGGAGTGAGCATTCAACCCAGCATGTCGGTAGGATACAAAGGCTTGTCACTGACAGCATGGGGTTCGGTAGGAATCGACAAAGACGATGCCAGGGAAATTGATCTTACACTGGACTACAGCATAGGCGGTTTCAGTGTGGCAATCACCGATTATTGGTTCTCCTATCACAAAGAAGACGGTGGATATACGGGAGATTACTTCAAGTATGGTGCACACAGCACGGCACATATCTTTGAAGCAACCCTGGGATACGACTTCGGGCCTCTGGCACTAAGCTGGAACACTTATTTTGCCGGAGACGACTACATGAAAGAGAACGGTGACAGAGCCTATTCCACTTATGTAGGCATCAGCGCCCCTTTCAAACTGGCCGGTCTGGATTGGTCGGCAGAAGTAGGTATAACCCCATGGGAAGGTGCATACGCCGATAAGTTCAATGTCACCAACCTCACACTGAAAGCCGAAAAGGAGATCAAATTCAGCGATTCCTTCTCGCTGCCCACCTTCGCACAACTAACCTTCAATCCCCATACACAGGGAGCCTACTTCGCATTCGGAGTTAGTTTTTAAGAGACAGACAGGTATAGATTTACACACGAAAAATGTATAAGGTATGAAAAAGATTGAAGCAATTATCCGTAAGACCAAATTCGAGGATGTGAAGGACGCATTGCTCGAAGCGGACATCGAATGGTTCTCCTACTACGACGTAAGAGGCATAGGAAAATCCCGCCAGGCGCGCATCTACCGCGGTGTACACTACGACACAAGTTCTATTGAACGTATCCTGATCTCCATCGTGGTGCGTGACAAAAATGCGGAGAAGACCGTGCAAGCCATCATCAAAGCTGCACAAACCGGAGAAATCGGAGACGGACGTATCTTCGTCATCCCCGTGCAGGACGCCATCCGCATCCGCACTGCTGAACGGGGTGATATCGCACTCTATAATGCCGAACAGGAAAGATAAGCAGGCAGCATCAAACCACACTTAAAGACAAAGAATACAAGTACAACAAAAAAGCAAAGAAACTTATGGATAAATATAGTAAACGCAGCATTGCCAAGCTGTGGATAGTCGGTGCTGTCCTTATGGCAACCTGCATAGCCACAGAAACTTTCGCACAGGAAGCCGCAACGGCGGATAGCATATCAACTACAATAATAGCCGCAACAGATCAGATAACTGTAGAAGAAGCCATTCCAGACACATTAGGAGAACTGGTAAACGGACTCAACACCGTATGGATGCTTCTTGCCGCCATGCTAGTATTTTTCATGCAACCGGGCTTCGCACTTGTAGAAGCCGGATTCACCCGGGTGAAGAACACTGCCAACATTCTGATGAAGAATTTCGTAGACTTCATGTTTGGCTCCCTTCTCTACTGGTTCATCGGTTTCGGACTGATGTTTGGCGTAGGTGGTTTCGTGGGAATGCCCCATTTTTTCGACCTCTCGTTCTATGATGGAGGAGGATTGCCAACAGAAGGTTTCCTGGTGTTCCAAACCGTATTCTGCGCCACAGCAGCTACTATCGTATCAGGAGCCATGGCCGAACGTACCAAGTTTTCCATGTATCTGGTTTACACCATCTTCATCAGCGTACTGATTTACCCCGTATCCGGTCATTGGACCTGGGGCGGCGGATGGCTGATGAACGGTGAAGCAGGTTCGTTCATGATGAACCTGTTCGGCACCACGTTCCACGATTTCGCAGGATCTACGGTGGTTCACTCTGTCGGTGGCTGGATTGCACTGGTAGGTGCGGCTATCCTCGGCCCACGTATCGGTAAGTATGGCAAAGATGGCAAGTCCAGAGCCATTCCGGGACACAATCTTACGATGGCAGCTCTCGGCGTATTCATTCTGTGGTTCGGCTGGTTCGGTTTCAATCCCGGTTCACAGTTGGCAGCAGCCTCTACAGCCGATCAGGAAGCTATCTCACATGTATTCCTCACCACAAACCTTGCAGCCTGTGCAGGCGGTTTCTTCGCACTGGTAGTCAGTTGGTTGAAGTTCAGCAAACCGTCCTTGTCACTCACGCTGAACGGTATCCTGGCAGGTCTGGTAGGTATCACGGCAGGTTGCGATGCGGTTTCTCCGCTGGGAGCAGTCATCATCGGTAGCATCTGCGGCATTGTAATGATCTTTTCGGTAGAATTCATCGACCAAGTTCTTAAGGTTGACGACCCTGTGGGTGCCTCTTCCGTACACGGTGTTTGCGGTTTCCTCGGAACAATACTCACAGGGCTTTTCTCCACCAGCGAAGGGCTCTTCTACGGTGCAGGTGCAGGCTTCCTAGGCGCACAGGTATTCGGTGCCCTCGTGGTAGGTGCATGGGCGGCAGGTATGGGTTATCTCATCTTCAAAGGACTCGACATCGTGCACGGTCTCCGCGTTCCGAAACGGGTGGAAGAAGAAGGACTCGATATTTACGAACATGGCGAATCAGCCTATAATTAACTAACGGTTAGCGGTTAGTGATTAGTGGCAAGCATGACGCCCTATCACAGCGCAGCCCGCTTATCACTAATCACTAATCACTAACCCCTAATCACTAATTACTTATGTCTAAATTGAGATTCAGAGTAGTAGAAACGGCGTTTAAAAAGAAACCCGTTTCAGTGGCAGCCCCTGCGGAACGTCCGTCGGAATATTATGCCAAGTATGTGTTCAACAAGGAAAAGATGTTCAGGTATTTGCCGAGCAAGGTATATGCCAAACTGATTGATGTGATCGACAATGGTGCTCCGCTGGATCGCAGCATTGCTGATGAAGTGGCAGCCGGTATGAAGAAATGGGCACTCGAAATGGGCGTTACCCACTACACTCACTGGTTCCACCCGCTCACCGAAGGTACAGCCGAAAAGCATGACGCTTTCATCGAACACGACGGTAAAGGCGGTGTGATGGAAGAATTCACAGGCAAGCTCCTCGTTCAGCAGGAACCCGATGCATCCAGCTTCCCTAACGGTGGCATCCGCAATACGTTCGAGGCACGCGGTTACAGTGCATGGGACCCCTCTTCTCCGGCTTTCATCGTCGATGATACGCTCTGTATACCGACCATTTTCATTGCATACACCGGTGAGTCACTGGACTACAAAGCTCCGTTGCTGAAAGCCCTGCGTGCCGTAGACAAAGCTGCCGTAGACGTATGCCGTTACTTCAATCCGGAAGTGAAAAAGGTGGTTGCCTACCTAGGCTGGGAACAGGAATATTTCCTGATCGATGAAGGTCTGTATGCCGCCCGTCCCGACCTGCTGATGACCGGACGCACGCTCATGGGTCACGACAGCGCCAAGAACCAGCAGCTCGAAGACCACTATTTCGGAGCCATCCCCACCCGCGTAGCCGCTTTCATGAAGGAATTGGAGATTGAAGCATTGAAGCTCGGCATCCCCGTTAAAACCCGTCACAATGAGGTAGCCCCCAACCAGTTTGAGTTGGCTCCTATCTTCGAAGAATGTAATCTGGCGGTAGACCACAACATGCTCATCATGGCACTGATGCGCAAGGTAGCCCGCAACCACGGCTTCCGCGTATTGCTGCACGAAAAACCTTTCAAGGGTGTCAACGGTAGCGGTAAACACAACAACTGGTCATTGGGTACGGATACGGGTATCGGGCTGATGGGTCCGGGTAAACTGCCCGAAGAGAACCTGCGTTTCATCACCTTCGTAGTGAATACCCTGATGGCAGTCTACAAGCACAATGGATTGTTAAAGGCAGCTATCTCCAGTGCCACCAACGCACACCGTCTGGGCGCCAACGAAGCACCTCCCGCAATCATTTCCAGCTTCCTCGGCAAACAGTTATCACAAGTATTGGAGCACATTGAAGAGAGTACAAAAGATGATCTCGTAAGCCTTAGCGGCAAGCAAGGTATGAAACTGGATATTCCGCAGATTCCGGAATTACTGATTGACAATACCGACCGTAACCGCACCAGCCCGTTCGCCTTCACCGGCAACCGTTTTGAGTTCCGCGCCGTAGGTTCGGAAGCAAACTGTGCCTGCGCCATGATTGCCCTGAACGCTGCCGTAGCCGAGCAACTGGTAGAATTCAAAAAAGATGTGGACGAACTCATCGAGAAGGGCGAACCGAAGATTTCGGCTATCCTTGAGGTCATCCGCAAATACATCAAGATCTGCAAACCCATTCACTTCGATGGCAATGGCTATAGTGACGAATGGAAAGAAGAGGCCAAGAAACGCGGCCTGGATTGCGAAACCAGCGTACCTCTCATCTTCGACAGCTATCTGAAACCGGAAAGTATCCGCATGTTCGAAGGTACCGGTGTCCTGACTCAGAAAGAACTGGAAGCCCGCAACGAGGTGAAATGGGAAACATACACTAAAAAAATCCAAATTGAGGCCCGTGTATTGGGTGATTTGGCGATGAACCACATCATCCCTGTGGCAACGCAATATCAGACGGATCTCATCGACAACGTTTACAAGATGAAAGACCTGTTCCCCGGCGATAAAGCTGCAAAACTGTCTGCCAAGAACCTGGAACTCATCGAAGAGATTGCCGACCGCACCGCTTTCATCAAAGAGCATGTAGATGCCATGATCGAAGCCCGTAAGGTTGCCAACAAGATTGAAAGTGAACGTGAAAAAGCCATCGCCTACCATGACACCATCGTGCCGGCAATGGAAGAGATCCGTTACCACATCGACAAGCTGGAACTGATTGTTGACAATCAGATGTGGACGTTGCCTAAATACAGAGAACTCTTGTTCATAAGATAAGATTATAGTGATTAGCGGTTAGTGATTAGTGATAAGCGGGCTGCGCTATCATGCCGCAGGATACTAATCACTTATCACTAAACCCCACTCACTAAATCTATTTCTTTTGTTGGTTGTTTTAAGTTTGCAGGGGGAGAGGTGCCGCGAGGCAGTTCTCTCTCTTTTTTTAGTCTGTTGATTATACTTTTTCTTTCGTTTGCCCGAAAGAAAAAGTATCAAAAAGAAAAATCAAGGCAAAAGAAAAGTACATCTTCCTAATATTCAGAAAATATAGTATCTTTACCCCCAATTTAAAACCCGATTATGATGAAGAACATACACATTCGCTACGCGACGCTTTTGCTCTTTATGTTGCTGGCAATTCCGGCATCCTTATCCGCACAAACGGCCCTGAAGCAAAAATTAAGTAAGATTTCCGCCATCAAGGAAGTCCGTCCGTTGGAAACCTCTGAATTCGCAGAGAAGTACGTCACCTATTTTGTCCAGCCATTAGATCACCACCATCCGGAGAGAGGCAGTTTCCGCCAGCGCATCATCGTTTCCCATGTCGGTTTCGACCGTCCTACAGTCATCGTCACCGAAGGTTATGGCGCCGCCTATGCCCTCCGCCCCAAATATCGCGAAGAACTTTCCAAGCTTCTCAATGCCAACATGATATTCGTGGAATACCGTTATTTCCTGGAATCCACTCCCGAACCAAAAGACTGGCAATACCTGACAGCCGAAAACTCCGCAGACGACCTGCATGCCGTCACCACTGCATTCAAGAACATCTATCCGGGCAAATGGATTGCCACAGGCATCAGTAAGGGTGGACAAACCACCCTCCTCTACCGCACCTTCTATCCGGACGATGTAGACATTTCCGTCCCCTACGTAGCTCCGCTTTGCTATGGAGTAGAAGATGGTCGTCACGAACCCTTCCTCCACAACGTATCCACTGCCGAAAACCGCAAGAAAATTGAAAATTTCCAACTGGAAGTATTAAAACGGAAAGCTACCTTGCTCCCCCGCTTCGAGAAATACTGCGCTGAAAAGAAATATTCATTCAACGCTCCTATCGAAGAAATTTATGATTACTCGGTATTGGAATATTCATTCGCCTTGTGGCAATGGGGCACTCCTATCAGCTCCATTCCCGCCACTACCGCTTCCGATGATGACATTTTCAAGCACCTGCTTGCCATCAGCGAACCCGGTTATTTCACTCCCAACAGTCCGAACGCTTCTTTCTTCGTGCAGGCAGCCCGCGAACTGGGTTACTATGGTTATGACATCGAGCCTTTCAAGGAATACCTCTCCATCAAATCGAGCAAGGGGTATCTGCACCGTCTGATGCTCCCCGAAGAACTGAAAGATATGGATTTCGACAAAACCCTCAGCAAGAAAATAACAAAGTTCCTAAAGAAAAACGACCCAAAAATGATTTTCATCTATGGCCAGAACGACCCGTGGACAGCAGCAGGCGTCACCTGGCTGAAAAACAAGAAGAATATTCACGTATTTATCCAGCCGAATGGAAGCCATCTGGCACGCATCAATACATTGCCCGAAAAAGAAAAAAAAGAGGTGATGGAACTGATAAATAAATGGCTGGAATAAATGATAATTTATCGCGCGAAGCGCGATAAATAGTTAGTAGTTAGTAGCAAGTAGTAAGTAGTAAGTAGGAGATACTCCGAATTATAACAGCCTTTATTAATAGGACTATTCTACTTACTACTAACTACTTGCTACTAACTACTGCAAAGCTTCGCTTTGCTAAATTATCATTTAGTAAACAGCAGTTCCCTGTATTTGGGTAACGGCCATATTTCATCATCGACTTCCATTTCGAGGTGATCGATGTGATCGCGTATACTATCCAGATATGGGCGTACATTTTCTTCATAAGCAAAAGCCCTGTCTTTGTAGTTGTCCATGTGGTTAGCCACTTTGCGGGCTTCCGTCATTTCTCGTACCAGAACCTTGATAGCAGTTACTCGCTTGGATATTTCGCGTATCAGTTCTTTGCGGTCGGCGCTCAATATCTCGTATTCTTCGGGAGAGAAGATTTCCTTGAGCCCGCGCAGATTTTCTAACAGACGGTTTTGGTAGCTGACTGCAATGGGGACGATGTGGTTGATAGCCAAATCGCCTAATACACGACTCTCAATTTGCACTTTCATGGTGTATTTTTCCAATTCCACCTCTAGACGGCAAGCAAGTTCTGTTTCGTTGAAGATGCGTTCGCCTATCAGTACAGAACGAGATTGGTCGTCCATATAGTGCATCAGAGCTTCGGGTACATGGCAGATATTGGTCAGTCCACGGCGGGCAGCTTCCTCTTTCCATTGGTCTGAATAACCGTCACCCTCGAAGCGGATATCTTCGGAAGCGATGATGGTCTCTTTCAGGATGCGGAAGATGGCTTCGTCTTTACCGATTCCTTCTTCCATTAGCTTGTCGACGGATGCCTTGAATTCATTTAACTGGTTTGCCATTGCAGCGTTGATAGCAATCATGGCGGCAGCACAGTTGGAAGAAGAACCGGCAGCACGGAATTCAAAGCGGTTACCTGTGAAAGCGAACGGAGAAGTGCGGTTGCGGTCGGTTGTATCGAGAAGGATTTCGGGGATACGTCCGATTCCTAATTTAAGAGTCGTTTTTTCTTCTGCCGTCATCTTGTCATCGCCTACCTGGCGTACTATATCATCCAGAGTGGCAGATAATTGCCTGCCCAGAAATATAGATAAGATGGCAGGTGGTGCTTCATTGGCACCCAGACGGTGACTATTGCCGGCACTCATAATGGAGGCCCGCAGCAAGTTCTGGTTCTTGTAAACCATCATCAGTGCGTTTACCAGGAAAGTGAGGAAAAGCATATTCCCTTTCGGGTTCTTACCGGGTGCGAAAAGATTGATACCTGTATCGGTGCAGAGCGACCAATTGTTGTGTTTTCCCGAACCGTTGACACCGCTGTAAGGCTTTTCGTGCAGCAATACTGCGAAGTTATGCTTGCGGGCGATACGTTTCATCAGGTCCATAACCAATTGGTTGTGGTCGTTGGCAAGATTGGCATTTTCAAAGATGGGAGCTAACTCGAATTGATTGGGAGCTACCTCATTGTGGCGTGTTTTTGCCGGAATTCCCAATTTGTGGCATTCTATTTCCAGTTCCTTCATGAAGGCTGTCACCCGTGGGGGAATGGAGCCGAAATAGTGGTCTTCCAGTTGTTGGTCTTTTGCAGATGAATGCCCCATGAGCGTACGTCCGGTTAAGCAAAGGTCGGGACGGGCGTTGTACAAGGCGGAGTCTACCAGAAAGTATTCCTGTTCCCAACCCAGGTTAGTATATACGCGGGTTATATTTTTATCGAATAGCTGACATATTTCCGTGGCGGCTTTGTCTACGGCTGCAAGTGCTTTCAGCAGTGGTGTTTTGTAGTCTAGTGCCTCACCGGTATAAGAAATGAAGATTGTAGGGATACATAAGGTGCTATCTACTACGAAAGCAGGAGATGAAACATCCCATGCTGTATATCCGCGTGCTTCAAAAGTATTACGGATACCGCCGTTGGGAAAAGAAGATGCATCGGGCTCTTGCTGAATGAGCAGCTTGCCGGAGAAACGTTCGATTACGTTTGAGTTTTCTCCAAATTCAATAAATCCATCATGCTTTTCGGCTGTACCGTCCGTCAGTGGTTGAAACCAGTGGGTGTAATGAGTAACATTCAAGGATTTGGCCCAACTTTTCATACCGTTTGCAATCAGGTCTGCTATTTCTCGGCTGATGGGGGTACCTTTTTCAATGGCGTCTGTCACAGCTTTGTAGGCTTCTCTGGGCAGATATTCCTGCATTTTTTTACGGTCGAACACATGACTTCCGTAGTAATCGGATAATTTGTTCGAAGGGGGAGTCACTTCAAGAGGGCGCCGGTTGGCAAGCTCTTGCAAGGCATAGAATCTCATTTTTGACATATCAGTCTTCCTTTTGTTGATTGTTGGCGCAAAATTATATGTTTTTTCTGAAAGTACCCCTATTTTTTAGGGGGTAATCTTTGGAAAAATAGTTGTTTTTCTGTGAGTAGCCCCTGAAAATGTATATCTATATCGAGAAAAAGATGTTTTTTGGATTTGTTAGCCTGCTGCTTCAACCACCTATCCACTTTATATCAACTTCTATATAGAACTTTACCTACTCCGGACCTTCTCCTTATACATAGGAAGAAGTATATAAGGAGTAGGTAAGGAGTAGGTAGGGAGTAAGTAGGGAGTAAGTAAGGAGAAAGTACGGTACAGGCACAGGAAAGGAATCTGAATATATAAAAGGTCATATTGAGAAAAGTATTTTTAAAAAAACTACTATACCTCCGTTTTACAACCTTTTTTTTTATATTTGTCCCAACTTATTAGAGGAATTACGATTGAAGCATTTAATATATATATGTATTGGGCTCGGGTTGTTATTTTCCGTCCTTCAAGAGGCCGGTGCAGAGAATGTGCACAACTCACGGGATAAACAGCTACAGCATTCGGCGGACTCCATTATGGAACGCGTTTTTTTCTTTGCTCCTTTTTATGAAAGTATCATAGAAAGCTACAATGCGGAACTTTACATCAAAGGGAAGGTAAACGTCAAGAAGAAGAATTTCATTATTCATTATTTGCCTACCATGTTCCGCACCAGGAAAGGTATGCATGAATATATGATGGAGACTTACAGTGAACTTCACTTTAATGCGCCCAATCGTTACGAGCAGGAGGTCAAGGCAAGTATGGGCACCACTAAGGGGTTTTGGGAGGCTGACGGACGTCTGATGGAGCATTTTCATATTAATCTTTACTCTTCTACATTGCTATATGATAAGTTGCTTTCTCCTTTAGCTTCAGATGCCAGAAAGTACTATACCTATTTTGTGGATTCCATCATAGGAGATTCTCATAACCGCCAGTATAAGATTCGGTTTATGCCTAAGAACAGGAGCTATCAGTTGGTTGGTGGATATATGATTGTCAGTGCCGATGTGTGGAGTATACGTGAAATTCGTTTCTCGGGCCGTTCGGAAACGTTCCGGTTTACTAATCTGTTGAAAATGGGGGAAGTGGGTGAACCTGATGAATTTTTACCCGTAGAATATGATGTGACAGGCAATTTCCGTTTTCTGGGAAATGTGATTGACGGAAGCTACGTGGCAACGCTCGACTATCGGGACATCCGCCAGCGAAAACCGGCACATATGATACGACGGACAGGATCTAAATATGATTTGTCGGGAATTTATAAGATGAGTGCAGTTCCCGATGCGTATCGATATGACACGGCTTACTTTAATCGTTTGCGCCCCATTCCTTTGACTCCTCACGAGCAGGAACTTTACCATAATTATTCCCAACTTCGTGATTCTGTACCTACTAAGAAACGTAAGGTGATTTGGGGACAGTTTGGGGATGCACTGATAGACTACTACACAGTGGACTTAAATAATTACGGAAGGCTGCGTTGTTCTCCGCTTATCAATCCTTTCATGTTTGGTTATAGTGCATTGAATGGACTCTCTTATCGTCAACAGTTGAGGTATAACCGGCTGTTTTCGGGCGACCGCCGTTTGCAGATTGCTCCGGGGGCAGGTTATAATTTTAAACAGAAAGAATTCTATTGGCAGGTGAGGTCGAGCTTCGACTACTACCCTCGTAAAGGCGCTTCTTTATCTCTGGAGTTTGGTAATGGTAATCGTGTTTATAATAGCGCCATACTGGATGAACTAAAAGATATTCCGGATAGTATTTTTGATGTAAGCAAGCTTCGGCTGAACTATTACAAGGACCTTTTTCTGACCATGCGCCATCGCTGGGAAATCGTAAATGGTTTGACGTTGGACCTCAACCTTTCCATGCATCGCCGCACGGATACAGCGAAGGGAAAGTTCACGGTGATTGATTCCGGTACGTCTCCCACCCCTGAACCCGGAGAGCCTTCCACATCACCTGAAGTCGATACGGATGTGTTGGATAAGTTGCCCCATGTTTATAACAGTTTTGCTCCGGGAATACGTCTGTCATGGACTCCGGGACAGTATTACTATATGAGTGGTAATCGGAAGGTGAATCTTCCTTCCAAGTATCCTACAATATCTTTGGACTGGGAGCGGGGTATTACGGGAGTGTTGCCCAACTCCAATAAATATGAGCGTTTTGAAGTAGACTTTCAGCATACTATCTCTTTGGGATTGATGCGTGATTTCTATTATCGACTGGGGTGGGGTGCTTTTACCGAACAGGATGGAATTTATTTCATTGACTTTGCAAATTTCCGGCGTACTAACCTTCCGACAGGCTGGAACGACGATTTTGGTGGTGTCTTTCAGTTGCTCGACAGATATTGGTATAACTCTTCACGCAAATATTTTAGAGGGCATATCACTTATGAAGCCCCTTTTCTGCTCATTCCTCATTTAAATAAAATCAGCCAGTATGTGCTGAATGAGCGTCTGTATTTCGGTGCGTTGTTTGTTCCTCGCCTGAAACCTTATATCGAGTTAGGTTATGGCATCGGTACCCACATCTTTGATTTTGGTTTCTTTGCTGGTTTTGAAAATTGGAAATATAAAGAGGTGGGTGTGAAGTTTACGTTCGAATTATTCAATCGGTAATCGGAGTAAACAAACAGGATGGAATAGGAGGGCAATAGGGATTATGTAAGAAAAAGATAGGAATCTTATCAACAATAAAAAAGTTTTTTATTGTTTCTGCTGATTATTTAATATAATGTTTATATTTGCACATCTTTTATTTTTAGGAATAAAAGACTTATGAGCGGAAAAATACTTTTTATATTTATCTGAGCGTGTGATGAGTTTTATTTTTAATCTTATATCTGCACTGCTGTGGGGAGGGATTCTTTCCGTAGTATTTGTTGTGCTTTTGTACTTGCTGATGCGTGCCCTCTATTCTTCCTATCGATTTACTCTATGGAATGTACTGCTGCTGCTTGTATTGTGGATACTTTTGTTTGCTCAGAGTACTATGATGGTCGGGGCGATGTATGCTAAAGGGTATGTGGACGATGTTCAGGAATTGGTGAGCAGTATTGCCAATCAGGCTAATGGAACATTTGGTCAACTTTCATCTGCCGAGCAGGTGGAACAGGTGAAGCAGGCTATCCATGATGAACTTCCTGCTGTATCATCTTACATAGACAAGATTGATGTAAAATCTATTGCAGATGGTAGTACCGGTTTTGCTGTCGGAATAGCCCAAGTCATGAAAGAAACAATAAACTATTATATTTTGAGGCGTATACTTTGGATAACCGGAGTTATAATAGGAGGTGGAATACTGTTGGTATGGATGAGGCCACGGATGAGGTTCTCTATTCCGACAGATATGGAAACATACTACTAATAATAAACAATATATAACTTAGAAATTTATGGAAAATCACATTCTCATTGGCTTAGGAGGAACAGGTGGAAAAGTACTGAAAGCTTTCCGCAAAAGACTGTTTGAAGAGTTCACTCCGGAAGAAAGAGCGAATCTCCCCATTTCATTTTTATATGTAGATTCAAGCACTGAAATGATGCAGGCGGGTGATATCACCTGGAAAGTGTTGGGCGAAGATGCACAGTTCAATCAGAATGAATTTCTTTTCGTTAAAGGAATTGATTTGAATACGGTGTTCAGCAATCCAAGCGGATTCCCGGGATTAAAAGGCTTCATTGGCGATCCGGAAGTGATGAAGAGAACATTAGGTGAAGTCGGTGCTGCTGCTGCACAGAAACGTCGTGCCGGTAGAATCTTGTTTGGTTCTAATATAGATTCTTACAAACAAGCTTTGAGAGCTCAATATAGAATAGCAAATTCACGTAGTGGAGCAGCTCGTACCAACATTCATATCTTTACTGGTTTGGCCGGCGGTACGGGTTCCGGAGCTATTATAGATGTGATTGCACAAACACGTATGATGCCGGAATTTCAAGCTGGTTTAAGTCCTGACGGAAAAACCGGTACGGGCATTACTGCGTTTGCCATGTTGCCCGAAATAACTCCTCCGGGAACATGTGATGCCGGACGTTACCACGCTAACGGTTTTGCTGCACTGACGGAGTTGAATGCTCTGCAGATAAAGAACTATCAACCTTTGGATGTGTCGGGACAATATGAACGCCTGAATTTGGATGCTGTAGATAAGGTGGCTGATTCCTGTTTTGTTTATTCTAACATCAATGAGCATGGAAAGATCGTTGATTCATTGAAGCATTTGCCCAAAATGGTTTCCGACTTTGCATTCAATCGCATATTCTTGGAGCAGAACGATAATACAGAAGAGTATAACCGTACCTATAGTTTGGAAAATATCAATGATTGGGATAAAGAACGTTATGAAAAATCAAAAACCGAACCTGCTGACATTGTTCGTTCTAAACGTTTCAGTTCTTTCGGTATCAAACGTATAGTTATTCCTGAACAAGAGATAAAAGAATATTTTGCTTACCAGTTTGGTATGCAGGCATTGCTCCAACTTCGTTTCAACAACTGGAACGATGATTTGGGATTCCGTGACACTCCTGCCAATATTGATTTCCATTCTTTCGTAAAAGAAGCACAGCAATGGGAAGCATGGCGCATGACCGATAAACATCTTGTTTTGGATAAACCGATTTTAGAGTCAGACAGAGGTCGATTCCCTCCTTTCTCCGAATATTGGGGAGCTGTGATTCCTGTGTGGACTGAGCAGGCTCGTAGTGCCAGATTGCCTTTGGCTGAGTTGTCAAAATTGTGTGCGCAAGGGTATGACCAGTTTTTCCGCCGAGTGGGAGTCAACAGTTTCTTTGAAGGAAAAAATGCTGCCCGCGAACAACATGCTCTGGAAATCTGCAGTTTGATAGAAAAGTATATGTTCGACAAATGGAGTACGGGAGACTATTCTTTGTATAATCTTTGCGAACTGTGTGACTGTTTGCTGATGATGATGGATGCTCGTCGCAAAGAGATGGAAGAACGGATTACAAAAATTAATCAAGTTATTGATGCTCAAGAGAAAGAGAAGGCACGGGTGGAAGCCGAATGGCAAAATCTGGGCTTGTTGGGCGGACTGATTCGTAAGAACAACCTGATACAGGGCTACGCTTCTATCATGAATATGCTTTGCATGAAGCGTACAGAATTGCAAGGTACTCAATTTGCTGTTTCCATGATGGGAGTGCTTATTGTTAAGATGAATGCTTTGCGCGGACGTGTGGAGAGGTTTGTAGATATCATAAATGATGCTTTGAATTATGCAGAACAGCAGATAGGTACGCGTTGTGGTGATAATGGAACCGTTAGTTTGCAAGAGGATATTGTACGTTTCTACAATCAGCAAGGAGTACTTAATTTTACCGAAACTGTTATCAAGGATAAAACTCGTCAGAAAGGTATCTGTGATGAGTTCCGCGGAGAATTGCTGAAAATAATAGGAACAGAACGTACATTTGCACGTGCAAATGCCAGTATTTCCAGTGAAGAAATATCTAAACTGCTTGATACGGTAGTGATGCGTAAAGCGATTATCATTCATGATGAAGTGTTACTGGAAAATAGTGAGAAACTGATTAACCGGAATATTCTGGAACAGTTGAGTGAAAAGTATAATACACCGGAGGCTTTGAAACAATTTGCTTCGGATGTGATAGAAAACAGTGGTGTATATACCACTTTTGATGCTACTCAAATCAGTTTGGCTGTAAACAACAATCCTATTCCGCAGAAAGGACAGAATATTTATCGTCGCATTGTGCTGGTGAACTTGCCGGAAGTGGAGGGAAGTGAACAAGTGCAGAAGTTTGCCAACAAATTGAAAGCTGCTATGATTGCGGCTGTAAATTCTGACATCCAGGTGTATGTAGACATGAATGGAGCCCGTAAGAACGAGATGACCGTGAGCAGCATCACTTATTGCTTCCCGCTTCGTATTGTCAATGATTTGAAATTCTTCAAGGAACGCTACAACCAATTGGCTAATAGTCCTACAAACAGTAAGGAAAACCGTACGGTGCTTCACACTGAAGGTACGGGTGAACAATTCCCGACTTTGTTTATGACTGCAGAAAAACTGCCATCAGAAGTGCGTAAAATATATACTCCCTATCTGATATTAGGTTATGCGTTAGGGTTCGTGAAGAAAGCACCGAAGAATGATGGCACCGGACTGGACGCTTATGGTACGATAGAAAAAGACGCGCTGGATATGGAAGTGTTGAAGCCAATGGCAGATAGCTTTACCGGCGTAAGTTATTCTACTGAATTTACCGAAGATTTTGGTGAAGAACTGAAGACTAAATTTGATAAGGCTATGCGTGGTGACTATCTGCACGTCAATAAACGTCAGGAGCTGAAGACGGAAGTACAGACCTTGATAAAGGAGGTTATTTTACCTGAATGTGGAGGAAATACTGGCAGTGAGAAGTTTTTGGAATTCCGTACTGCTGCATTGACTGCGCTGGAATTAATTGCTAATTTTAAATAAGTAAAAGCTAAAAGTTATGGCTAAAAAAAATCCGAATGTAAAATATGGGCGGTGTAATAACATTGGAAACTGCTCAAAAGCAAATGCGAAAGAAATAATTGAAATCCCTCTGGGAGAAGATTTTGTATGTCCCGAATGTGGAGGAGCGCTGTCGGAAGTAGTGGGAGATCCGGGGACAAAAAGCAAAATGGTTATTATCGGAGTAGCAGCAGTTGTGGTGCTAGGCGGTATTGGTCTGTATTTGGGCTTGTCAGGAGGAGGCACTACTGCTAAACCTGTAGAAACGGAGCAAACAGATCCCGTAACACCTCCTGGTGGTTCTCCAACAGGAAATGGGGTAGTAGAACCGGTGGTTGCAGTTGAAGCTATTGTGATTAAAGAAACTGAAAAAGACCTGCAACTGGCAGCAGGAGATGAAGCGCAATTGACGGTGGAACTTTCACCGATAGGTGCAAGCGATAAGCTCTCTTGGATGTCTTCTGATGATGCTGTTGCTACAGTTTCTGAATCTGGGCTAGTTACAGCTGTAAAAGCTGGCAGAGCAACGGTTAAGGTTTCTACATCGGAAAGTGCAAAGTCTGCCAGTGTTGATGTTACTGTGAAAAAAGATGCTCCTGCACGTATAAATCTGCCTTATGGCTATTTTGAAGGACCGACGAATGACGGTGGAAAACCCAATGGCTTTGGTATTGCTTATGTTACGAAAAGCTATTCATTGGATCTGAAGAACAGAGATAAAGAAACTTTGGATTTGAAGCCGGGTGATAAAATTATGAATGCTAAGTTTAAAGATGGAAACCTGCAACAAGGTGAACTCCAACGTAAGGACGGAACGCGTAAGACAATTCAGATTGGTGGTTGATAAACATTAATTGTTATGAAGACCATATTCTGCTTATTATTCATGGTATTTACCCTTTCGGGGGTAAATACCTTATCGTTGATGGCTCAGAACAGCTATCAAACCGATTTATTGGCTGATATGGCAGAATCATTGAAACTGGCAAATCAGTTAAACACTTTGGAAGATGGTCGTCATTGTACAGAATTTTTTTACAAAAAGCGTCCGTTGAATGTAACAGTAGAAAATGGGCGTGTGAGCCATATCGGTTACCTTTTCTTTTCTAAAGAACAGCGCCGATTGATGCAAGTTTCTGCTGTATATAATTTTTTGGAACGCTATGTTTTGGCTCTTGATTTGCCGTTGAAGCGTGAGAAGCCTGTAGAGAAACAATTGGCAGAAGATAATATTAATTTTACAGTCGGAGAAATGTCCGATTTGCGTAAGCAGGTCGGTGACACAACTTTGAATCTGAAAATTGAGAATCTGTCCGACAGACGCTATAAAATCAGTTGGTACCGGGAGGATAAACTTACTTGTTCGGTTGATTTCCCTATTAGCTATGATTTGCTTCATGGCACCGAGATGGTAGAAAATGAGCGGCGTATAGTGGAGGCAATAAAACGTGCTGCATCGTTGCCGGCAGATACTACAAAGATCAATCCTAAGTCCTTGGTCATGACTTGGCAACCAAATTACTTTGTTCTTCCCGGTGATACTTGTTACACGGCTGAACTGAGTACAACCCGCTATTATGAGAAATCAGGAGACGGAAAATATCAGTTACTCTTCAATCGACAACATCCTTTAGAGAGTTTGGCAAATCTGCTGACAACAGTTAATCTGAAAAGTGATTTCAGGATAAATGTTCGTCTGAGAAAATACGATGCTCCCGATGAGAACTTTGAAGTGCCTTTGTTACAGTTCATCAGTTATTTTTTGAGCCAAGGGTGTACCCCTTATTTTGGAGTAATTAGTTTTGAGGGAACACTTGCTGTTTGTGAATTATTAATGCGCAATGCCAATGAGGGCTATTGCCATGTAATGAAAGTAACTTGCGATGTAGAGCAGTTATTAGATAAAAAAGGAAATATAACGGCCCGTTTGACAAGTTATGTTCCCACTTTTAAAATTAAAAATTTGTTTAAAGAAGATGAATATTGAAAGTATGAAACAACGAATTCTGATGCTGCTATTAGGCTGCTTTTCGGTTATGGGGGCTTTAGCGCAAAATTCGGGTATTACGAAGCAAATAAACGACATTAAGCGCGACGGAAGATATTTCTATGCCGAATCTACTATGGAAACTGAAGAAGAGGCCCGTGAAGCTGCCACTTTGATGTTGACCAACTATATTAATGACTATATTAATGACAAAAAGCTGCCTCCTGAAAGTAAAGTTACGGAACAGGGATTGACGAAGGCACAATATATTAAAGGAAAGCGTGGCACTAATATGCGTGTTTTTGTTTACGTAAATAAAGCGGATTATGTTCCGTTTGAACCAGTAGGGGAAGCTGCGCCATTGGAGTCGAAGGTGGAGCCGATTGCAGCACCTGAACCAGTCGAAACTTCTGAACCTGTTGCAACTCCTGCAGTATCTGAACCCGTTGTGACAGAATCAACTGTGGCATCGGAATCTTCTTCTGACGCTTCGATACCCCTTTTGGTAGAATGGCAGCAGGAAGCTGTGAATGAGATGTTGACGAAGCCTAATTTGCAGGGAGTGATAAGTGTGCTTAACCGCATGAAGGTAGATTATAAAGTGAAACGTTTTGGTACATATAATGAGTGCAAGAATATAGCAGAGTGTTTCTGGGTTATACTTGAAAATGATGCAGATAAAAGCTTAGTGACTATTCTGGGACCGGGTACCAGTGATCGGGTTAATTTCAGAACCCGCCAGTACGATTCATTGGATAATTATTTTGGTAAAGGCAAAGGTGCAGTATGGTTTGAATTTTCTAAATAAGGTAATATTGGGTTTAGGAAATAATGCTGCTTGAATATATATAAATAGTAATGTTATAGAAATATGAGAAAAATAGTATTCGCTTTTTGGATGTTGAGTTGTTGCATGTTTTTGCACGCACAGGACGAGGTACTTTTTGAATTTTCTGATGGTATTTCGACTGGTGCTTTAAAAACGAAGATGGAACAACAAGTGGTGAGTTTGTTGACTGCTATTAATGCTGCTGAGTCTGGTAATTCCGACATCAATTATAGTGGAATTGATATAGACAATCTGGCTTCGCAGAGTATCGGGATGACTTGGAACAATGTTCATTTCCGTACGATGGATAGTGATATTGTAGAGCATTGTGTTCGTTTGGAGCGGAGCAATGGAAGTTTGCGTGGTTTTCAGGTAAGAAATATTGGTGTGGAGATGAAACCGCTGGATGCTGCTTTTGATACTCAAAAGTCTAAGTATCAGGAAATTTGTATTGACTTTAATACCTCTGGACGGATTATTGACTTTAATTTTGCTATGGAAACTCGGCAGTACCAGCAATTGTTGAAAGAAGGCGTTCGGTTGAATGATGTGGATCGTCGCCTGCAAATTATTCACTGGTGCGAACAGTTCAGAAAGGCCTATAATGATAAAAATCTTAAATTCATGGAAGATATCTTCAGTGATGACGCATTGATTATTACTGGTAAGGTGGTTATGCAAAGGCAAAAAAGTGAAGTAGGGTTGGCAGATGCAACAAAAGTGGAATATGTCCAGAAGAACAAACAACAGTATTTGGCAAGTCTGCGCCGTGTTTTTGATCGTGAAAAATATAAAGGCTATATCAATGTGGAGTTCGATGATTATGAGATTAAACGTAATGGTGCAAAACCTCAGTATTATGCAGTGACATTGCGGCAGAACTGGTATTCATCGACTTATCATGATGAGGGTATGGTTGTTTTGATTTGGGATTTCACAAATGAAGAACAGCCTAAAATACAGGTAAGAACCTGGCAACCTATGGGAGAAAATGTGTTCGGATTTTCAGACGTTAAACTACCATAATAATAGAAACCAATTTATATGAAAAAGATTTTTTTTGCAGCAATTTTGCTGTGCTTTTCGTTTTGCTCGCTCTATGCACAAGAGTTGACTATGAGCGATTTTCATGTTGATTCATCAGATTTAGCTGCTCAGGTACATCAGGTTCCTGACTTGAATGGAGACCCTTGTGCTTTGATTAAAGTGGGACTGGCTGTGCAGGATGCCAAATTTGAGGGTGATGTTGTAAAGTTTGAGTATAAGGAAGGAGAATATTGGGTATATCTGCCCGCAGGCTCTAACTGGCTTACTATTAAGACAACGGAATTCACCCCTTTACGTTGCGATTTTGAGAGTGTGAAGTCAAAGTCTACGTATATCATGACAGTGACAAAGCCGGGTGAGAACTATTTGAAGCCAAGAATTACCGTAGAACTTAAACCACAGGCGAATATTATTGGAGTGCAAACTAAAAAGCCCGTGAATTTTGACTTGCTGCTCGTGAAGGCGGGTATGTTTAAAATGGGAGCTACTCCCGAACAACAGAATGCGGACAAAGATGAGCAACCTGTTCATTGGGTAAAGATTACGAAAGACTTTTATATGGGCGAAACGGAAGTAACACAGGCACTGTGGGAGTATGTTATGGATAGCAATCCTTCTACCTTCCAAGATCCTAATAAGCCCGTAGAAATGGTAAGTTGGGATGAATGTCAGGTTTTCATTAAGAAACTGAATGAATTGACAGGAGTACGTTTCCGTTTGCCGACAGAGGCGGAATGGGAATATGTAGCCCGTGGTGGAAACAAAACTCAGCTTACACAATATAGTGGAAGTGCTAATGCGGACGAAGTGGGCTGGTATTATGCTAATAGCCAAAATACTACACATGCTGTAAAAACGAAGAAACCCAATGAGCTTGGATTTTATGATATGAGTGGTAATGTGTGGGAATTCTGTATGGATTATAAAAATGACTATCCTAAGGGAGATGTTTCTGATCCTATCGGCTCTAAACAGGATAAGAACCGCGTGCGTCGTGGTGGTGCCTGGGATAGTGAATCGGTTGATAACCTCCGCGTAGCTTTCCGTCGTAGAGTGGAGCAGGATACACGTGAGAGAAGCTTAGGGTTACGATTGGTGCTGGATCTTAGTATGTAACAATGAAACATATTACTATTTGTATCCTATTTCTGTGCATGGCTTTTGTTGGTCATGCACAAAAACCTACTCTTCATTTTTCTTCCGATGGAGAGTTTAAAATTGTGCAGTTTACAGATCTCCACTATAAGTGGGGAAAAAAGGCCTCAAATAAGGCTATAGAATGCATGGAGGAAGTGCTGGATGCTGAAAAACCGGACTTTGTAATGATAACAGGAGATTTGGTTTATTCAGCTTCAGTAGCAAAAATCTTACCGATATTATTTGCTTGCATTTCGGAACGTCAGATTCCGTTTGCTGTCGTATTTGGTAATCACGATGAACAGTTTGATTGTACATTGAGTGAAATCTACGATATCATCAGTGCTATGCCTTATAATATACAGCCCGATCGCAATGGTGTCTTTAGTCCAGATTATGCTTTACCGGTAATGTCCAGTGATGGATCTCGAACAGCAGCAGTCTTTTACTGTATGGACTCTCATGCTCGTCCTAAATTAGAGGGAATCGGTGGATATGATTGGTTCCGTTTTGATCAAATCAATTGGTATCGTGAGCAGAGTAAGAGCTTTACTGAGAATAATGGTGGAACTCCTCTTCCATCTCTTGCTTTCTTTCATATTCCTTTGCCTGAATATGCATTGGCTGAGGCTGACGGGAAGAGTCCGTTGCTGGGTTCGAAAGGAGAGGAAGTGAGCTGTCCAAGGCTTAATTCCGGTATGTTTACTGCCATAAAGGAGCAAGGAGATGTGATAGCTGCTTTCTGTGGACACGATCACGATAATGACTTTGCAGTGATGTACAAAGACATATTATTGGCTTATGGACGCTTCTCCGGAGGCAATACCATCTATAACCATCTGCGCCCAAATGGTGCACGCGTGATTGTACTGAAAGAGAATCAAAAGACTTTTGATACTTGGGTACGGTTACGTGGCGGAGAGATTATCAACCAGATAACATTCCCGGATAGTTTCCAAAAAGGAAAAAAGAAAGCTAAATAGATACTTATATTAATAATGATAAGAAGTTCTCTCTATCTACTGATGATATGAGAGAACTTTTTTTATTGATATACCTTCTGAAATTATTGTAAACACACTTTTCTGGTATTAACTTCCTTTGTATTTTCGTTTATTTATATGTTACTGTAGTATTGAAAAATAGTGTTTTATGCTTTATAACATGTGATGACGTATTGGATGAAAGTATTCTAATTCTTTTGATTTACAGCGGTTTATTCGTTGCTGACGTATTGATAACGTATTCTGATTTTTGAATTGACGTATTTAAGAATGGATACTTCAGGTTACTTTTCTATTCATTTATCATATGTTTGCAGTGTTCGAATGAGAACGAAACCGAGAATTGTTAATCTTAATTTAGTGAAACTTATGAAAAAGTTATTATCAGTTTTATTTTTACTAAGCTTTACCTTATTAGCTTCTGTATATGCTCAGAATATACAGGTAAAAGGTACGGTGGTAAGCGGTACGGATAACGAACCCTTACCTGGAGTAAATGTGGTGGTGAAGGGTAATGCCGCTACAGGAACAATCACCGGTATAGACGGTGAATTTACCTTGTCGGTTCCTTCCGACGCAATCCTCTCTATTTCTTATATAGGATTTAAATCACAGGAGATTTCGGTAAATGGTAAACATGAGTTGAAAATCGTGTTGCAGGAAGATGCGGAAGCGTTGGATGAGGTAGTAGTAGTAGGTTACGGGGTACAAAAGAAGAGTGTGGTTACGGCTTCTATTGCCAAGGTAAGTAGCGAAGACTTGGCCGGAAAGTCTCCCGTCCGCATGGATAATGCATTGAAGGGGTTGGCTGCTGGTGTGGATGTCACTTCTTCTTCTGGTCAGCCCGGCGAAAGTCCTCGTGTACGTGTTCGTGGCATCGGCACTATTAATAATAGTGACCCGCTTTACATTGTGGATGGTATGCCTATTGGAGGTGGCCTTGACTTTGTGAATCCGAACGATATAGAATCTATAGAAGTGCTGAAGGATGCCGCTTCCGGTGCTATCTATGGCGCACGTGCTGCCAATGGTGTCATCCTTGTGACTACCAAAAAAGGTAAAATGGGCAAAGCTCAAATCAATTACAACTTCTCTTATGGTTGGCAGAGTGCATGGAAAAAACGCGATGTGACAAGTGCTACAGACTATGCCATCTTGCAGAACGAGAAGTATGTGAATGGTGGCCAGGCTCCTCTTTATGCTGACCCTTACAATCTGAAAGATGCTATGGGAAATGAGATAAAAGGTTTTGGTACGAACTGGCAGGATCTTGTTTTTAATGATAATGCCCCAGTTGTAAACCATGATGTGACCATTAGTGGTGCATCTGAAAAAGTGAACTATTATTTGTCATTGGGATATTTTTCACAAGATGGTATTGTTGGAGGTAACTACGGTCAGTCTAATTATGATCGTCTGACAATTCGTTCGAATACTCAGTACAATTTGATCGATGCTTCTAAAGAGCGTAGTTTCCTTAATAAATTGGATTTGGGTGTGAACATTGCTTATATGCGTACGCACTCCACTGGAATCAATGCCAACTCTGAATTTGGTTCGGTTTTGGGATCTGCTCTTTATCTGTCTCCCATTCTGACTCCTACTTTGACGGGTGATGCTGCTAAAAAGCAAATAGCTGCTTACCCCACTTATGAATTGCCTTGTGATGAAAATGGTAATGTGTACACTGTTCCCGGTGGCTCTTATGCTGAAATGAACAATCCATTGGCTATGATGACGTTGAATCCCAAGAAGAATTGGTCACATAAGTTTGTTCCTAAATTTTCTCTTGATCTGCAGTTGTGGGATAATTTGAAGTATCACTTCAGTTACAGTGCCGACATGGGTTTCTGGGGTAATGACGAGGCAACAAAGACTCTTTACTATCTTTCCGGTAACAATAATGCATCGCATACCAGTGCTGCTTCATTTAAGGCACAGAATGTTACCTGGCAGATTGAAAATACGTTGACTTATGACAAAACAATAGGCAAACACAGTTTCGGCATTGTACTCGGGCAGTCCGCTTTTAAATATAAGGGCGAACAACTTGGTGGAAGCCGTTGGAATCTGGTAAATTCTGATAAACCTTCTATAGATTATGCTACGGGAAGCATTGTTATTGTTACAGATCCTGAATCGGGTAAGTTTGTCAGTTCTACTGTTCAGCATGGTGTTTACGGTGGTCCTTACACGGAGCATAGAATGTCTTCACTTTTTGCCCGTCTCAGTTACAACTATGCAGAACGCTATATGTTCCAAGCGACTGTACGTCGTGACGGTTCCAGTCGCTTTGGTGCAAACAATCTATATGGTATATTTCCGTCCCTATCTTTAGGCTGGAACGTGATGAACGAGGCGTTTATGGAAGGCACACGTGATTGGTTGTCTAATTTTAAGATTCGTGCCAGTTGGGGTAAGAACGGTAATGACAATATTGAAGACTTCGGCTATACCTCATTGACAGCTATGGGCAACAATGTGCTTTTCGGACAAACAGCCACCAAGTTTAATGGTTCTAAGGCTCAGCGTCTGGCAAACCCCGACTTGAAGTGGGAAGAGAGTGAACAGACTGACTTGGGTATCGACTTGGCTTTCTTTAACAGTGCCTTGACATTCAGTGCCGACTATTATATAAAGAAAACCAATGGTATGATTATCACAATGCCTATTCCGAGTTATGTGGGTGAAACCAAGCCTCTGGGTAACGTGGGCGACATGCAGAACAGCGGTTTTGAATTTGAACTTGGTTATAAATGGAATGTGTCTGACGCTAAGTTTGCGATTAAAGGTAATGCCACCTATCTTAAGAATGAGCTGAAGAATTTGGGTAATGATACCGGTTACATTGATCTGGATGGTATTCAGGGATTCTCCGGTGGTGGAACACGTGGCTCTAATGGTGAGGCTTTTCCTTACTTCTTTGGTTATAAAACTGATGGTGTTTTCCAGAATATAGACGAGGTTCGCGCTTATGTGAATAAGGATGGCAAGATGATTATGCCGAATGCTGTTCCCGGTGACGTTCGTTTTGTTGACGTAAATAAGGATGGTCAGATTTCTTCTGATGACCGCACTAATATAGGCAATGGTACTCCCGACTGGACCTATGGTTTGAACTTCAATGCTGACTGGAGGGGTTTTGACTTCAACATCTTCTTCCAAGGCGTGGCAGGTGCCGATGTATTCGATGGTACTTATCGTTCTGACATTTCCGCCGGAAACTATCCTACATGGATGTTGGATCGTTGGACCGGTGAGGGAACTTCCAATAAGTATCCTCGCCTGGCTCTCGGTGATTCTCAGAACTGGCTGGTATCCGACCTTTATGTATGCGACGGCTCTTATCTTCGCCTTAAGAACATCACTTTGGGGTATACATTACCTAGGACTCTTACTCGTAAGCTTACTATCGAACGTCTGCGTGTGTATGTGCAGGCTGAGAATCTCATGACTTGGACCAAGTATTGGGGCTTCGATCCTGAAATCGCTTCAGGTCCTGAAGGTATAAAATCTCTTGGCATCGATCGCGGTGTCTATCCACAAGCTCGTACATTTACTGTGGGTGTAAACGTTTCATTCTAATCTTAAAAAAATACTAGAGTATATGAAAACAAGAAAAATATTAGCAATAGGCTTTATGGCTGCCGCTACAGTGTTTACCGTAGGCTGTAGTGATGATTTCCTTAAGGTGGACAATCCTAAAGGTGAACCATTGGAAGAGTACTATACAACGGATGCTCACATTCAGGAAGCTCTGATTGCAGCTTATGATCCTATCCATTGGCCAGACTGGGGATTGAATCAATACAATGCTCTAAACATTGATGCCGAAATCATGGGCGACGATTTCTGGGTAGGTGGTGCCAATAAGGCAGATATGCAGAACTGGCACAAACTGTTTAATTATGAAGGTGATGAGAACAATACGCTCAGTTCACTGTGGACAATCGACTACTCGGGCGTGAAGCGTTGTAATGATGTGTTGAAATATCTTGATTGGGCTACAGACGTTACGGCGGAAAATCGCATGAGCTATGAGATGCAGGCCCGCTGTCTGCGCGTGTTCTATTATAATATGCTGTGGCATTATTTCGGCAATGTACCTTTTTATCTTGAGAATCTTTCGAAGCCTCCTTATACGGCCCCGCAGTTCACAGCTGATGAGGTTTACGGTCAGTTGATTGCCGAGCTGGAAGCAGTGATTGACTCTAAAGCATTGCCGATGAAGTATTACAAGAAGAAAGATGCAGCAGGCAATGACGTAGATGATCCGGGGCAGTTTGGGCGTGTCACACAAGCTATGGCCTATATGATGTATGCTGAAATGGTGATGTATCAGAATGACAATAGTCGTTTCTCGAAAGCTCTTGACTATATGAAAGAGATTATTGCTGACCCTCGTTTTCACTTGAATCCTGATTTTGCTAATATCTGGGAGACGAGTGGCGAATGGTGCAACGAATCTATTTGGGAAATCAATTACGAACATTCTATTTCAGAACGTGACTGGGGAGAAGCTGCATTGAATATTGGTGGTACGGTACTTCCGACTCTGATTTCTCCTAAAGATTGGCCCGGTGGTGATGGCTGGGGAAAAGGTCAGGATGGCTGGGGATTCATGCCTGTACGTCTTGAAACTTACGGGATGTTTGCGGCGACAGATAAGCGTCGTGATGCTACTTGCTGGGATGTTCGTGGAGTAGAATACACAGAACGTTATCAAGATACTCATATCTGGTTGGCAAAATACCGTCCGTTTGATAAAAACAATGAAAACGGTACTACCAGTAAGAATCTGAATTATAATAATAACTATCGCTATTATCGCTATGCAGAAGTTCTACTTAATGCAGCAGAGTTGTCTCTTCGCACAGGTGGTAGCGGAAGCGGTGAGGCAAAAGGATGGCTTAATGAAGTACGTATTCGCGCTGGCTTGACGGGACTTGACAATATTTCTGTCAACGATGTCCTCAATGAACGTCACCTTGAATTTGTGGGAGAAGGTAAACGCTATTGGGATCTTGTACGTGCCGAAGGTATCAGCGAAGCATTGGATAAGAATAAGGCTTCTAAGGCACTTGTTCCCGATCAATATGGTTATCGTACCAATTCTTGGACTCTGAAAAAGAAGTATATTCCTATCGCACAGGGTGAGTTGGATTCCGACCCGGCTTTGGTCCAGAACAATTATAAATAGTTTCCCTTAACTCTTTTAAAGAATAAACGATATGAAAAATATTTTTAAATATATAGCAGGGGTGTTGGTTGCAAGTTTTGCAATGACTGCATGTTCGCCCGAAGAATTTACGGGGGCCAATGGCAATATCCCTCAGGCATCGGATTATGCCGATAACTTTAAAGTGACTGTAGATCAGACCACCAATTATGCCAATTTTGAATTCACTTCCGCTCCCGGAGTTACTCCGGTTTGGATCATTGATGGTGTATCTTATTCGTCGGCATTTAACTTCTCAAAATATTATCGTAAAAAAGGCTCATATACGGTAGAATGTAAAGTGAAGAATGCGAATGGATTTAGCGATGGTGCTGTTGCGAAAACTTTTATTGTGGAAAAGACCAAGATGAATGGTTTCAGTGGCTTCGTAGAAGATAGTAACTATAATTTGTTCAAAGGACTGGAACTTCCGAATAACCCCGGTAATAATGATAATCCGGCACATAATCCTGCATTCTGGTATGCTCCGGGATGGAATATGATAGCTGCTCCTCAATGTGTTTTATCTAAGGGAACTTATACTATTACTCTCCCAACCGCTACGACTGAACAGTGGCAGGCTCAGATGGCAATCAATACCGGTCTGGTTATTCCTGCCGACAAGCACTATGACTTCTCTGTTATCATGACATCTACCACAGCGCATAATAATGTGAAGGTGAAGATTTGTAAGGCTGATGATGACAATGTTATTCTTATGGATAAGAATTTTGCACTTGAAGCCGGGGAGCCGAAGGCCTTGTATGGATCTGATTTGGAAATTTATACCACAGATGCTAAGGAGCATCCGATAACTGACTTTAGCAATACTAAGATTGTATTTGACTTTGGAGGTAATGTGGCGAATACGGAAATCAGCATCGAAAGTTTTGTTCTCAAGGATCATGCCAATGATGATGGAACCGAAATCCCCAAAGAAGTAGCAACTCCGTTTGATTATAATGATGCCGGCAATATCTGGAAAGCGGTAGACGAGAGTCAGGCCTTCACTGACGAGACCTTTTGGGGTGATGATAGTTGGGCTCCAATAGACTGCAATCCGGAAATCACTCACGAAGGTAACAAGCACACGATTGTGGTTCCTGTAGAAACGTCTGCTGCCGAGATATGGCGTGCTCAGTGGCATCTTCATACAGAGCTTTCGGCTACGGCTGATGATGTTGTGGATTTCTCCGTGAAGATTAAAACGAGTGTCAAGTTACCGGGTATGATTGTCAAACTGACACAAGATGGTAACGATGATAATTACTTCTTCGCTGTACAAGAAGCAATTCCTGCCGGAGATTTTGTCTTCAAAGCAGAAAATAAGCAACTCTCCGGTGGGCTGGATGCTCCGAAATTGAAGTTGACTTTCGGTTTTGGTGGAGCTCCTGTAGATGCAGTTATCACGATTAGTGAAGTCACAATCATTAAGAAATAAGGTTGAACAACCTGTTTCAGAAGTTGAATAATATTTAAAAACAGATTTTCTTCTCTGTAAATGAAAGGGGGAGGGTGTTATCTTATGAATTTTGAGATTTCATTCTACCTCTTTCATTGCAGAAAGAAATTTTATAGTTCAGTCTATTCAACAATTGAGTATTATTGTAGTAAAAAATACCAGTAATGAAGTATAATTATATTTTGTCTTTACTATTTTTAGCATTAATTGCTTGTGGAAACAGCGATAATGATCCGCAACCTGATAATGTTACATTGACATGTTCGCCTGAAAAAGTGGAAGCAGGTGCAGCAGAAGGGGAGTATACGTTGAATGTTACTTGCAACAGTGGCGAATGGACAGCTTTTGCCAGTGATGATTGTAGCTTCTGGGTGACTGCTAAGGTGTTGGATTCTTCTTTGACTAAGGGACAGGTTATTGTTTCTGTGAAAGCAAATAAGGAAACGACTAATCGTAATGGTTCTGTTGTTGTAAAGTCAGGAACAAAACGTATCATGATACCCGTGACGCAGGAGGCTCCAATGTCTGTTTCACAACGTGAGATCTACTCTAATTCCAGTGGCGAGAACATTACATTATCTGTTGTGGCTACGGGAGACTGGAGCGTGAAATCTAATGATAGCTGGATAAAGGCTGAAAAGACGGATAGCAAAACTGTGACCGTTAAGACAGAACCGAATGACAACAAGACTTCCCGGAATGGAACATTGGATATTGTGTCGGGCATAGAGAAGATAACGATAAGCGTGACTCAAGAATCGGCTGAAGACCGTGATATCAATACTCCCGAAGGTTACCGTCTGGTTTGGCACGATGAGTTTAACGAAGGTACGACTCTTGGTAGTGACTGGACACACGAAGTGCAAAAGCCCGGTTGGGTGAACAATGAACTACAAGAATATGTGAATGGTTCGGCTGGCGGCAAGCGTGTGACGGAATTGGTAGATGGCAAATTGAGTATAAACTGCTTTAAGGGTTCCGACGATAAGATTTATTCAGGACGTGTTTATGCCAAAGTGAATGAAGGATGGCTTTACGGATATTTTGAAGCTCGCATCATGCTTCCAAAGGGTAAGGGCACATGGCCTGCTTTCTGGATGATGCCGGTGAATAACAATTACTCCACCAATCCTTGGCCGGGCTGTGGTGAGATTGACATTATGGAGGAAGTCGGTGCTGACCCGAATATCGTATCTTCTTCCATTCATTGTGCAGCTTACAACCATACAATCAATACTCAAAAAACAGCATCCCGTAATATTGGTACTGCAGAATCGGAATATCACGTTTATGCTTGTGAGTGGACACCCGATTATCTGAAATTCTTTGTCGACGGAACAGAATTGATGACGTTTAGAAATGAAGGAACGGGTAAAAATGTGTGGCCGTTCACCTACAATTTCTATCCTATTCTCAACCTTGCATGGGGTGGTGATTGGGGCGGATACAAAGGTGTGGATGAGAGCGCATTACCTATAACCATGAAGGTGGATTATGTGCGCGTATTCCAAAAAAAGTAAACTAAGTAATTAGTGATATGAATAAAAAATTTATAATGAAATAGGTAATAATACATATAATTAGGTTTATCCATGAAAACACTAAAGATTTTTTCAGCTTGCTTGCTTCTGTTGCCTTTTGTCTCTTGTACGCAGGTGACAACTAACAAAGGTGATGCAGCAATCGAGAAAAAAGTAGAATCTCTGTTATCTAAGATGACTCTTGAGGAAAAGATTGGTCAGATGAACCAAATATCCTCTTACGGTAACATTGAGGATATGAGCGGATTGATTAAAAAAGGTGAAGTCGGTTCTATTTTAAATGAGATAGAGCCGATGCGCATCAATGCGTTGCAACGCGTGGCGATAGAGGAATCCCGGTTGGGTATTCCTTTGTTGATAGCACGTGATGTCATTCACGGGTTCAAAACCATTTTCCCTATTCCGTTGGGACAGGCGGCTTCGTTCAATCCGCAGGTTGCAAAGGACGGTGCACGGGTGGCGGCTATCGAAGCTTCTTCTGTGGGGATCCGTTGGACATTTGCACCGATGATTGACATTGCCCGTGACCCTCGCTGGGGGCGTATTGCCGAAGGATGTGGTGAAGATACTTATCTGACCGCTGTGATGGGTGCCGCCATGGTAGAAGGATTTCAGGGTGACTCTTTGAATAATCCTACATCAATAGCTGCATGTCCCAAACATTTTGTGGGATACGGTGCGGCCGAAGGCGGACGTGACTATAATTCCACATTTATCCCGGAACGTCGTCTGCGCAATGTCTATCTGCCACCGTTCGAAGCTGCTACCAAGGCAGGTGCAGCTACGTTTATGACTTCATTCAATGATAACGATGGAGTACCTTCTACAGGAAATGCATTTATCCTGAAAGATGTGCTCCGTGGTGAGTGGGGATTTGATGGTTTGGTAGTGACGGACTGGGCTTCCGCCAGCGAAATGATAAGTCATGGTTTTGCGGCTGACTCTAAAGAAGCAGCTATGAAGTCGGTTAATGCCGGAGTTGATATGGAGATGGTGAGCTATACTTTTGTGAAAGAGCTGCCTACATTGGTGAAAGAAGGAAAGGTGAAAGAAAGCACTATCAATGAGGCTGTACGCAATATCCTGCGCATTAAGTATCGTTTGGGATTGTTTGACAATCCTTATGTGGATGAGAAACAGCCATCTGTCATGTATGCCCCTTCTCACTTGGAGGCAGCTAAGCAGGCGGCTATCGAATCTGCTATCCTGTTGAAGAATGATAAGGAGGTATTACCGATACAGTCATCAGTGAAAACTGTTGCTGTGGTAGGTCCTATGGCTGATGCACCTTATGAACAGATGGGTACATGGGTGTTTGATGGTGAAAAGACTCATACGCAAACTCCGCTGAATGCTATTAAGAAAATGGTGGGCGATAAGGTGCAGGTGATTTATGAACCGGGATTGGCATATAGCCGCGAGAAGAATCCGGCAGGCGTGGCAAAGGCAGCCGCGGCCGCTTCACGTGCAGATGTCATCTTGGCCTTTGTAGGTGAAGAATCCATCCTTTCAGGTGAAGCTCATTGCCTTGCCGACCTTGATTTGCAAGGAGACCAGAAAGCCTTGATTGCAGCTTTGGCTAAGACTGGCAAACCTGTAGTGACTGTCGTGATGGCAGGCCGTCCGTTGACTATCGGTAAAGAAGTGGAAGAATCTGCTGCTGTTCTCTACTCATTCCATCCGGGTACAATGGGTGGACCTGCGCTGGCTGATTTGCTTTGGGGCAAAGCTGTTCCGAGTGGAAAAACACCGGTGACCTTCCCTAAAATGGTAGGACAAATTCCTGTATATTATGCTCATAACAATACTGGTCGTCCGGCTACACGCAATGAAGTTTTGCTGAATGACATTGCTGTTGAGGCAGGACAAACATCATTGGGATGCACTTCCTTCTATATGGATGCTGGTTTTGATCCTTTATTCCCGTTTGGTTACGGTTTGTCGTACACCACATTCAAGTATAGCAATGTCAAACTCTCCTCTGCTGCATTGAAGAAGAATGATGTGTTGACAGTGACATTTGATTTGGAGAATACAGGTAAATATGAAGGAACGGAAGTAGCTCAATTGTACGTACAAGATAAAGTTGGTTCCGTGACCCGTCCGGTGAAAGAACTGAAACGTTTTACTCGTGTAACATTGAAACCGGGTGAAAAGAAAAATGTTTCGTTCGAACTTCCCATTAGTGAACTTGCATTTTGGAACATTGATATGGCTAAGGTTGTAGAACCTGGAGACTTCGGTCTTTGGGTAGCTCCCGATAGCCAATCCGGAGAGGAAGTTTTCTTTAGGGTAATAGATTGATTGGTGATTCTAAGGTTAAAGAAGAAGAGGGGCGGACCGTGATGGTTCGCCCCTCTTGCTGTTGATACAATAATTATTCTACTAACAATTTTGGGTGGTTCATTTGATACGTTTGTAACCGTAAACTGCATTTGCACCCAGTTCTTCTTCAATACGGAGCAACTGGTTGTATTTTGCCATGCGGTCGGAACGGCTCAATGAACCGGTCTTGATTTGTCCGCTGTTAGTAGCAACGGCAATGTCGGCAATGGTTGCATCTTCCGTTTCACCCGAACGGTGGGAAGTTACGGTAGTGTATCCATGACGGTGAGCCATTTCTATGGCATTCAAAGTTTCGGTTAGGGAGCCGATTTGGTTTACTTTAATCAGGATGGAGTTGGCACAACCTTTCTCGATGCCCATAGCCAGGAAATCGACATTGGTAACGAAGAGATCATCACCTACCAATTGGCAGCGGTTACCGATGCGGTCGGTCAGTTTTTTCCAGCCTTCCCAGTCATTCTCGCTCATACCATCTTCAATGGAGTCGATGGGGAACTGGTTGATGAGTTGTTCCAGATAGTCAATCTGTTCATCTGCTGTACGTTTTTTACCTTTCTCGCCTTCAAACTTGGTATAGTCGTAGATACCGTCTTTATAGAATTCGGAAGAGGCACAGTCCATGGCAATCATGACGTCCTTGCCCGGTTCGTATCCGGCAACTTTGATGGCGGCGATAATGCTGTTCAAAGCATCTTCTGTACCTTCCAGATTAGGAGCGAAACCACCTTCGTCACCTACGGCAGTGCTCAGACCACGATCTTGCAATACTTTCTTCAAAGCATGGAACACTTCGGCACCCATACGCAAACCTTCGCGGAAGGAGGTTGCACCTACAGGGCGTATCATAAATTCTTGGAAAGCAATGGGAGCGTCACTGTGAGAACCGCCATTGATGATGTTCATCATCGGTACGGGCATCACATATGTATTAGTACCACCAATGTAGCGGTACAGAGGTATATCGAGATAGGCTGCTGCTGCCTTGGCTACGGCAAGGGATACGCCAAGAATGGCATTAGCACCTAAATTAGATTTAGTTTTAGTTCCGTCCAGTGCCAACATGGTATGGTCTATACCCATCTGGTCGAGGGCAGACATTCCAATGAGTTTCGGAGCGATGACGTCGTTGATGTTTTCTACAGCTTTCAATACGCCTTTACCACCATAACGCTGTTTGTCGCCATCACGGAGTTCCAAAGCTTCGTGTTCACCGGTAGAGGCACCGGAGGGGACAGAGGCACGTCCCATAAAGCCTGATTCCAGCATTACATCTACTTCCACTGTGGGATTTCCTCTTGAATCGAGGATTTCACGTCCGATAATCTTTTCTATTTTCATAATTGTGATATTGTTTGTAATTATTTTAAATAGGGAACAAGAAACAATCGGCTTTTGTTCAGAAGTAATTTATATTATTTGTAAGCTGAGGGCTACAAAACTGCAAGCTACAAGTTGTAGCGTTATCATACCGAAAGGTACTTGTTACTAGTAGATTGTCACTCATCACTTAGCAATCATTCCTCCTATCAGTGCCGCCAGCACTCCCAGTGTAATGCTTATTAAAGTATATAATAGGAATGTACCGTAAAATCCGCTCTTTAATAAAGTCAGTCCATCATTGGAAAAGGTAGAGAAAGTGGTGAATCCGCCACAGAAACCGGCAGTCAATAGCAAACGCAGTTCAGCAGAGATGTTGAAGCGTGCGGAGAGGGCGTAAAACAATCCTATCAGGAAACTCCCAAGGATATTGACTGTGAACGTCGCCCATGGAAAAGAGTAGGGGATGATTCGTTCGTGCAGAAGCTCCTGCACATAGTAGCGGAGTACGCTGCCCGTTCCGCCACCGAGAAAAACGTATATCAATTCTTTCATTTTATCTATCAATTCTGCTTCTAATGTCCGCAAAGGTACAATTTTTCATTTATATGGGGTTTATATTCCTATTTTTCTCCTTTGTGCTTAAAAATCAGAAAGTAAACCTGTTATGCAAACGTTTGCCGGTAAAACATCTATATTTTCATTTTATTCCTTCTTTTGCATACCTTTTCCTCCTTATATTTGCATCACGATTATCATTCTAAAATAATTCAAATCATGAAAAACATGAAAGTAATTAAAATGTTTTGTCTCTTGCTCTTTTTGCTTGTGAGCAATTGGGCAATGGCTGAGAGCATTACCTCTCCAAACGGACAACTGCAACTGAACTTTTCAGTGAATGCACAAGGTGAACCGATCTATGAACTTTCCTACAAAGGCAAAGCTGTTATCAAACCCTCTAAACTCGGTTTGGAGCTGAAAGATGATCCAGGACTGATGAATGGATTTACACTGGCAGATACCAAGACTTCCACTTTCGATGAAACCTGGGAACCGGTATGGGGTGAAGTGAAACAAATCCGCAATCATTATAACGAAATGGCTGTGACGCTGAATCAAAAGGCGCAAGACCGCAATATGATTATCCGTTTTCGTCTTTATGATGACGGTTTGGGCTTCCGTTACGAATTTCCGCTATCCAAGAATATGAACTATCTCGTTGTCAAGGAAGAACATACCCAGTTTGCCATGGCTGGCGACCATACCGCTTTCTGGATACCGGGCGATTATGATACGCAGGAATATGACTATACAGAGTCTAAACTCTCTGAAATCCGTGGTCTGATGGATGGAGCCATAACTCCTAACTCTTCACAAACCACTTTCTCTCCGACAGGCGTACAGACTTCCTTGCAAGTGAAGACCGCCGATGGTCTTTATATCAATCTGCATGAAGCAGCTTTAATTGATTACTCATGTATGCATCTTAATCTGGATGATAAGAATTTTATCTTCGAATCTTGGCTGACTCCCGATGCGCAGGGATACAAAGGCTACCTGCAAGCTCCCTGCAAATCCCCGTGGCGTACGGTTATGGTAAGTGATGACGCTCGTGATATTTTGGCTTCCAAGTTGACACTGAACCTGAACGAACCTTGTGCTTACGAAGATGTTTCTTGGATTAAACCGGTGAAATATGTAGGCGTATGGTGGGAAATGATTGCCGGTAAGAGCACTTGGGCTTATACGGATGATCTTCCTTCCGTAAAACTGGGTGAAACGGATTACAACAAGACCAAACCCAATGGTAAGCATGGTGCTACTAATGAAAATGTGAAACGTTACATTGACTTTGCTGCCGAGAATGGTCTTGACCAAGTATTGGTGGAAGGCTGGAACGAAGGTTGGGAAGACTGGTTCGGCCACTCCAAAGATTATGTATTCGACTTTGTGACTCCGTATCCTGACTTTGATGTGAAGATGCTGAATGACTATGCCAAGAGCAAAGGCGTGAAACTGATGATGCACCATGAAACTTCCGCTTCCGTGCGCAACTACGAACGCCACATGGATAAAGCTTACCAGTTTATGGTAGACAACGGCTACAATGCTGTGAAGAGTGGTTATGTAGGCAATATGATTCCCCGTGGCGAACATCATTACGGTCAGTGGATGAATAACCACTACCTTTATGCTGTGACCAAAGCTGCCGATTATAAGATTTGCGTCAATGCCCATGAAGCAGTACGCCCTACGGGACTTTGTCGCACTTATCCTAATCTGATTGGTAACGAGTCTGCTCGTGGAACGGAATATGAAGCATTCGGCGGTAGCAAACCTTTCCACACAACTTTGCTTCCGTTCAACCGTCTGATTGGTGGTCCGATGGATTATACTCCGGGTATTTTCGATACAAAACTGGAATTCATGGGAGATAAACCTCACGGACAAGTACAGACTACTCTTTGTAAGCAGTTGGCTCTTTACGTAACGTTGTATAGCCCGTTGCAAATGGCTGCCGATTTGGTTGAGAACTACGAGAAGCATATGGATGCTTTCCAATTCATCAAGGATGTAGCTGTGGATTGGGACGACAGTAAGTATCTGGAAGCAGAACCGGGTGATTATATTACGGCGGCTCGTAAGGCAAAGGGTACAAATAACTGGTTTGTTGGCGGCATTACCGATGAGAATGCTCGTACTTCCAACTTTACTCTGGACTTTCTGGAACCGGGAAAACAATATGTAGCTACTCTTTATGCTGATGGTAATGATGCTGATTACAAAGAGAATCCTACTTCTTATCAGATAAAGAAAGGTATTGTGACAAGCAAAACTAAGATGTCAGTGAAGCTAGCTCGTAGTGGCGGTTTTGCTCTCAGTCTGATTGAAGCTACACCGGCAGACAAGAAGGCTGTGAAGAAATGGAGATAAGAAATATAGTCTCAGATTGAGAAAATCCCTAAAATTAGGGTAGAAAGAGTTTTTTTATTAGGTATTAGATATGCTCCGCAGGGTTCTTGCGGGGCATTTTTTTTACTCTCAATACCTTGTCAACAGGGAGTTAAGAGTTTGTTGACAAGGAATTAAGAGTTTGTCGACAAGCTGTTAAGAGTTTGTAGATGGCTGATTTGTCACATTTATAACTTGAATTCAGGCCATTAACATCGCTCTCTACGGTGTAAACATCTGCTTTATGGGGATGTATTTAGGAATTCTTTATGAAAACATTTTGTTCTTTCGAAAATCCCTCTTATCTTTGCGCACGTTAAATGAACGATTGGTATGCAATTTGATACTTAAGTTGTTCTTTTACAGTATATAAGAAGTCGAAAACTGTGTCTTTCCTGTTAAATCAGCTTTTTCAGTCTTCAAGAGTGTCTGTTTGCACTTCCTGCGATAGGGAGATCAAATTTTGGCCATTGAACGTATTAAATTCGCCATCACGAATTGACGTTTTAACCGGAAGGGGTATCTTTCCCCCGGTGTCCCCAAGGAATATCCTTTTCTGAACACCTTTAAAGTGAACAAATCAAATAACGAAGAAATATATTGGTACGCTTTGCGTATTACCTATAGCCGGGAGCTTGCTTTGAAAGAGTTTCTGGACCGGAATAATATCGAAAACTTCATTCCGATGCGTTATGAGTATGTGATGCGAAGGGAGCAGAGGATTCGTAAGCTTGTTCCTGCGATACATAATTTGATATTCATCCGTGCCACGCGAAAGAAGATCGATGAAATAAAAGAAGAGAATGCTATTCTTCTTCCTCTTCGTTACATCATGGATCGTGAAACCAGGCAACCTATCGTTATTCCCGAAGTTCAGATGCGCCATTTTATAGCCATTGCCGGTTCTTACGACCAGCAAGTCATTTATTTGCCGCCAACAGAATACTCTATGCAGAAGGGGGATCGTGTTCGCATCACCGGTGGTGTTTTTGAAGGCGTTGAAGGCGTATTTGTCAGAGTAAAAGGCGATCGTCGTGTCGTCGTATCTATCCAGGGAGTTATGGCAGTAGCCACTACCTTTATTCATCCCTCCCTTATTGTTCCTATATCCGAAGAATAATTCATAGTTTTTAATTTATAATTCATAACTATATGAAGTCTCAAATCGATGCTTTGCGTCAACTCACGCATGAGCTTC